>Ga0209083_1001619_pt1 | contig 24713 bp, 24 predicted proteins | sample AM7aDNAmetaG_FD_184132 | JGI IMG/M metagenome (GOLD analysis project Ga0209083, IMG submission 184132) | Freshwater microbial communities from Finland to study Microbial Dark Matter (Phase II) - AM7a DNA metaG (SPAdes) (version 3) | ecosystem: Environmental > Aquatic > Freshwater > Lake ...
CTTTCCTTACTTTTTTCAACAAAAAAAAGTGGCATGGTTTGCTCCGGAATGAGTGGCACACTTTGCTCCGGAATCACTGGCACACTTTACTCCGAAATGAGTGGCATGGTATAGTCCGAAATAGTCATCTTATCCTTGTTCTTGAAAATGATTCACGGATCACAACAATCTGCAGATCAGAACAATAGCCACCACCTGTTCCCTTCCTCCACAATTGAGAGGGATCAGCTACTGAAAGTTTTATCTGTCATCGAAATTGCTGATATCAAAGGACTGGATGCTATAACTATTGAGGCAGAAATAGCAGATACCCTTCTTGGAAAAGACATATTCAACATGGTGGAGGCAAAGAAAGCATACCTGATGTCTGAACTTCGTGCTTTTAAACAGGCAGCAACGGAAGCACGGATACAAAACCTGATTTACACAACCAATTCGATTGCTATTCTGGATATAATTAAAATAGACAGACAGCTAATCGAAGAGAAAGATTATCATGACCTGTCACAGCAAATTTTGTGGAAAAAGCAGATCATTGAAAGAGAAAATCTTGAATCAGCCTACGAATCGTTCAACCTTTTCGGAACGCCCCTGTATCTTCCGGTCAATAAAACAATCAATCAGAACTTGCCGGAAGAATACTTTACCCGGAAAGAGGCCATGGAGAAACAGCTGTCGGATTTTAGTGAAAAAATGTACCTGAAAACAAATCTCGCCAGGGAGATTCAGCAGTTTCTTGGAGAAATACTTTACGCTGCCACCCAGGAACAGATCAATGAAATAAAGATTCCCAAAGGCATTAGGGATAAGAAGATCCGGACAGAACTGTCCAGGACTATTTCTGAGGCAGCGCACGAGTTAAAAATATTGAACCTCGGGGAGGTGGAAAAAGCCAGGAATGAAATTGTCTATCATCTGTCGGAATTGCTCGACACGAATGAAATGGATCAGTTGATGAATTTCAGGGTAAAGAACAAGTACCTGAAGGAGGTAATCGATGAAACCGTACAGATGAGGAAAGACCAGGTACGAATGAATAATCATGAGGAATGGATCGGTGCGCAAATAGACAAAATTTATAATGCGCTGGTATTCATCAGGGAGGACCGGCGTGGTTGGGAAGATTTAGTAATAACCGTTGATCCGGAGATCCGGAATACCGGTGTCAGGAGTCAACTCATTGCCGAAGTTGAAATGATTTCGGAATTAAACAGGAAACTCCGGCAATGCAATGCGGAGTGGGAGATATACCGGGAATTAGCCTATGCCGATAATATTAAAGCTGTCTGCAACCTGACGGTTGATTCAACGATCATAGACGCTGGTAGCCGGATGGAAATCAGGAAGGCAATGGAACAGGTGACCATTTTGCTTTGTGAATATAAAAATTATCAACAGATCGGGGAGGAGTTAACCCGAATTGACCGGTTGATCCGGGAGGCTTATTCTCCTCAGAACCTTCAGTATCTGCAAGTCGACTCCACGATCAGGGATGATTCGATTAAACAAATCCTTGCGGATAGAATTGAGCAGAAAATCCTGTTACTTCAGCATCAGCAATATATTGAAAAACAGAGGTCCAGGAGGACTTCTGTAGTTGATTTTTTTATTTCGCTCAGGAAAACGTTTACCCTTCAAGCAATTGGTGAAATCAAAATCCCGGTATTTGATGATGATCCGGAATGCATTCAATGGATGGTAAATTCCATCGAAGCAAAAAAGAGGTATTTTGAATCCCAGATGGAGAGGGATAAAAGAATTACAGCGTTACGTGAAAGTTTGAACTGAAAATATTAAAACACTGACAGTTCTCGATAACCAATAAAACCATATCACATGATTACAGAAAATTATTCAGATCAATCCGACGCCGGTTCAAGGCATGATGCCACCTATTATCCTCTGTTCCTGGATATCGCAGCTATGACAGCCAAATCAGAACCTGACCAGGATTGTTCACAAAAGGTCTATAATGCCGGAGAGCTTATGGAACTTGCGATTCAATATGATTGTTCAGAATTCCAAACGATGGTCCTTATTCTGAAAAATGCCTTTGAAGGACATGTTTTCCTGACAATGGGTATTTCTTCAGTAACTCTTTATGAACAAGGCACCTTGCATATCGATCCTGCCAGAGACAGTCATTGCGAATTAAGCCTCCATTTCATCGATCATCTGGACTCGTATAGGGATGGATTCAAACGGACCTGGCAGCAACTCCAGGAGATATCTCCTCATTTGAAGGATATCAGTATTGATTCCCTGCTGTTTTTTCTTCTCTCTTTCCAGTTATACAAGATTCCTGTATCATCATTGGATTCCTTTGATATTAATAGATTCAGTAATCTCAGCGAAAAGAAGAAACGGTTTTTTCGGCATTACTTTGAAACAACCATGATCGCACAGCATGCTATTGCGGAATTTACAGTGATCGGGCATCTGAACGAATTATATCAGGAACGGTTCAGGGAATGTCTTTTAAAACTTTCGACAAGGGAGAGCCTGCTCTATCAACTGAGAACCAAACTAATTTATGCCAACGACCCAATGATCATTACAGAAGAGCAGCTCGAAAAAAAATATTTTTCTTTTCTGATTACCCATGAAATTCATAAGGATTCAGAAAACAACCGGTTGGAGTATGCGTCAGTGGAAGATGAGAACGGGGTGGGGGAGTATTCCACCGGATTGAAATCATACATCAGGCACCTGTTCATGGCGATTTCAAAGAACTGCAGGGAGGCATTTGCCATCTCAGATGAAACGGCAAAAACCGTTGATTCGACAAAATTCTTTATAGATTCAAATGCCATTTACAATGAAATGAATTTCAATTTCAATGATCAGTTTATTCAGTTCCACCGGCTCATCAACTTGTTTGTGCATGTTTACAATACCCGGATAATCCATGAGTTACCAGCAGAATTTTTTGACTACACGGGTATTGACCAGGATAAAATGCTTTGCAAACAACTGAATGAAGAGGTTGTTGCAAAACTAAAAATACACGCCGGAGAAAAAATTGCCGAACGTAAGGCATCCTGTCAAACAAACTTCAAAGGCAAACATGTCTTTGATGAAGAACTGGCAAGGATTCATAAAGAATATTTGAAAATGCAGATTCAATTCCTGGACCAGCGAATCGCGGATATTCTTGCTGAAATTAAAAATATTATGAAACAGAAAACCGTAGGGTCAGTCGTATTTTAACCGCTTAAATCATACATCATGCTCACGGTTCTTACCCCCGATCAAGATTCAGCACTTGTTGCCTGGCAAAATGATTTTGTGAGTTGCTTGCTGGAGGATTATCAGGTTCATTTAAAAAATGACATCTCTGCGTTGGGTATCAGAAGTCTCTGTTACGATGAAAATGAGCATACCCTCATCATTTCGAATATCGAAACCCGTCGTGTTCACCTGATAAACCTGTTTACCGGGCAGTTGCGCTGGTACGATCACCATGAAGCAACCGTCCGGCATATTTTCAGGTATCAAAACGAAATCATAACCTCCAGTTGGGATGGAACGGTGAGGGTGGTCAACTTCAATACCCTTGCTGAGCGCCTGATGCTAACAGATAGATACATGGGAAGAAGTCCGTTTGTCACCATCTCCCCGGAAGGCCAGTACCTTTTTTCATACAGCTATGATGTTGAAAAAGATTCGTTATGCCAGACAAATATTGTAAGAAAATGGTCATATGGCAATGGGAATCTGATCCAGATATTCTCTGACACTGGGTTTCATAAAAGTGGCACCAGAAGCGGTGTTTGTATTCCCATCGGCGACCGGATATACATCATCTCAAATAGTGGTTTTTTGAACGTTTTTCATATTAATTCCGGGAGGTTGCTGAAAGCAAACTCAATTGCGGGAGATTTCAGGACCATGTGCATGGTTCCTGCATTCAAGACGATTATAGCTTCTGATATCACAGGCCATATCTATTTGTATAATCTTTTAAATGACCGGTTATTTGCATCCTACCGGATTCACGGGAATGATATAACGTGTATCAAGGTTCACCCCAGGAAACCGGATACTTTCTTTACCTGCAGTTTCGATGGACATGTTAAAATCTGGCAACTACCCGACGTGAAATGCCTTCATACAATCGAAGTCGATCATCACGAGCTATGGTCTTTTACGTTTATTAAAGATTTGCTGGTTGTCGGGAGTACTTCCGGATATATTTATTTCTATGATATTTCGGATCTGTCAAACGTTTTTGTGAAAGGGAGGATATTCCTTTCCGACCATGTATACGCGTTATTCCCGCAAGATTCAAATCAGTTCTATACCAGTGACATTTCAATTTTAAATATTTCCCGCAAACAGGATAAGGAAATTATCGAAGGAAAGCATGCAGAGTATCTTTTGAGTTTATTTAATTCCCCCAATGTGCTCCACGAGCTTTTCGGACAGGAATACGAATTCCCTGGATCTATTTCAACCCAAAATAGAATGATCAGACAAATTCCTGAAATTTTGTCATAAACTCACGTTGTCAGGAACAAGCGAACTCAATTAATTGCCGGTAATCACCAGCATCAGCTATTTTTAGAGCATTGATATAAGCAGTCCTTAACTCTCCTTCCTGATATAGATTGTCATGACTGCCCCAGGAAAAGCCGTCTTGCCCAGTCAATTGTTTTATCAGAATATCAGCACACAATCTGGCATGTCTGCCATTACCATTGGGAAAACTGTGGATTGAAACCAATCGATGTTTAAAACGAATCGCAATTTCAATATGGTCAAAGGTTTTATTGGTGATCCAATATTTTATATCATCAAGCATGTGGATTAATGCAGGTTCAATAGCATATTTGTCAACGCCGATATTTTTATTTGTGGTGCGTTTTTTTCCTGCCCAATCCCAAACATTATTAAACATTCTATAATGAATATTGAAAATCCACTCCCGGGTCAACTGGGTATCAATGGGTATTTTTCGATGGAGTGCCCAATGAAAAGCCTCTTCAATATTATTTTGTTCGTGTTCGTTAAGTTCACCAACAGTGGAAATTGTCTTGATCTTCAGACCAGAAATCTCGCTTTCATCAAGAGGGGTCTGACCGCCTATATAATCCAGTTTTATTCCCATAGTGACTTTAGATTTTTCTGTTTAATTTCCTGTGCTTTAGCTTTAATTGACTTTTTAAGCATTGGCTGGCTGATTGATTGATCTTCCAGTTTCATGCTGTTGGAGGTTCTGGTGACAATCTTTGTTGCTAATTCAAACGCTCGTTTATCGATCATTCTTTGCAATGATCCATCCAAAGGAATAAACCCATAAACCAGTTTCATATTTAGTTGTTTGCCTATCTGTTCTAAAGAGGAAATTGTAATATTCCCATTTTTTTCACGGGTTTCTATATCTTTCACTCCTTGTGGCGTTATATTTGCCATCTTTCCCAGCTGTCTCAGCGACATTCCTAGAGCCATTCTAATGGTGTAAATCCATCCGTTTGGCGGATTTTCATCTTTAATGCGGGCTATTTTGCGTATCCTGTTATCGGTTTGATTTAAAATTAATTCTTGAGTTTTCATAAAGCAATACATTTAATTATTCGATGCAAATATAAAGCAATAACTTTAAATATTGTTAAAAACATTAAAGCTATAGCTTAAATATTTATCAATGAAGCAAATGAAAGATAATCAACGCAACATATGTTAGGCAAATTGTTAGGCAAATATTCAAACTCAATTCTGAAACACTTACATAAATATACGATATGAAAGATAGAAATCAGCTTCCCAAGCTGAGGGTCGAGGGTCCGAATCCCATTTACCGCTCTGGTAAATAAAAGCTTCCAGGAATTCCGGAGGCTTTTTTATTCCCCTTTGACTAAAAAAAGGCCGCTTATTGCTGTTTCTTTGGTACGATATTCCGGAACCGGATCTGGAAGGAAGTGCCAGGGTCACGAACGATATTGACGCTTCCATCGAGCTGTTCCACGAGCAGCCGGACGATGTAAAGGCCAAGCGATTTTTCGGAATCCATGGAAGAGGAAGCCGGAAGCCCGATCCCATTGTCTTCCACAAAAAGACCACACATCTGATCTTCTTGTTTCTCTAGCCTGACATGTACTTCCCCCTGGAGATCATTCGGGAATGCATATTTGAAGGCATTTGTCAAAAGTTCATTGATGATCAGCCCGATGGGAAGTGCGGTTTCAATGCTTACATCAATGGGATCAAGATGTTTTACGAAGTTGATCCGCCGTCCGCTGAAGGCTGTCATGATCATGTATGCCAATGACTCAATATAGGATGCAAGGGGTATGCGATCGAGATTTTCAGAACGATAGAGGTGCTCATGAATGAGGGCCATGGAGCGAATACGCATCTGCATATCAATGATCATGCGTGTAAGTTCCTGGTTTGTATTGTTCCTGAGTTGAAAGTTAAGCAGGCTGATCACAATGGCAAGGTTGTTTTTCACACGGTGGTGGATCTCCCTCAGCAGGACTTCCTTTTGTTCTGCGTTTCGCTGCTTTAATTCCTCAATTTCTTTCTCTTTTGACCGGTCGCAGATCATCAGGATTACCTTGACAACATTTCCATCTTTTAAAATAGGGATCAATGTGATTTCGGTATGAAGGACTTTGCCATTCAACTCGTTTTTTTGCTCACTGATTGAAACCGTCCCGGTGCTGAAAACCAGTTTGACCTCATCCAGTATTGTATTTGTGATGAATGGAAAGGCGGGTGTGATCTCCGCACCAAGGCAATCGGGTTTTAATCCCTGTAGAACCAACTCCTGTCGGAGAGCACGGTTGACGACCACGATTTTATAGAGCTCGTCAACCACATAGATCCAGTCGGGGAGTGAATCCAAAGTGTCGCGGTATTCAATTTCAGAACGTTTCAGTGCCTCTTCCGTTTGCCGCCTGTTGGTGATATCTGAAAAATCGACCGCAATGGAACGCGAACCTGTTCGAAATACATGAACAGAATAATATCCTGAGAAACGCTCATCCTGGTATGGAACTTCGAAGGATTGGAGGCCGATTTCGCCGGTTGCCACTTTTTTGTACATCTCGGGAATGCCTGTAGGTTCAAGGTTTGGAAAAGCTTCATTGATCGATTTTCCGATGAGGGGTGCATGGGGGATTCCCAGCATAGTGTCTGCTGCGGGGTTGGCATCGATAAGGATCAGGTTGTCAAAGTTGTCGAGCCTGTAAAGGTGAATGGCAGTAGGAGGGGATTCAACGATACTTCTGAATTTCCCTTCCGATTCCGTTAACGCTTCTTCTGTTCGTTTCCGTTCGGTGATATCTCTGACATTGGCCCACATCCCCTCATTTTCCCCATTGGCATTCTTGATAAGGAAGGAACGTAACTCCACTGGAAGGACAGTTCCGTCTTTCCTGATATATTCTTTTTGATAAACCATGGAATGTCCGTGAAGAAGAACCTGCTCTTTTATAATATGCCGCTCGAAATCATGCCATTTCTCCGGTGTAAAATCCTCGTATGTCAATTCTGAAAGTTCAGCGGTGCTGTAACCGACCATTTGCCGATAAACCTCATTGCTGTCTTTTATTTGTCCCTGCATGTCAACATATACATACCCGTCCATCATGCTCATGTGAAGATTCCGGTATTTGAGCTCTGACTCCATGACTGCATTTTCCGCGATCCGGCGTTCGGAGATGTCAGTGAAAAAAGACTGGTAAGTCCCATCCGGCATTGCCTTGGATCGCATTTCCATAAAAAGCCGCTGACCGTCTTTTCGGATGATATCCCGCACTGTTACAATTGTCTGACCCGTAGATAACAAGAGGTAATTTAATGGTGAACGGACCATGGTATCCCTGGGGAAAAGCTCACTGATATTCATCTTCAACAACTCAGCTTTCGAATATCCCGTTAATTCCACGGCCTTATCATTAACATAGAGGAGATTGCCCTCATGATCACCCTGGAAGAATGCATCCACCGCCAGGTCAAGTAGCATTTTATAGGTTTTTTCATTGTCCATCAAGGCGCCTTTTTCCATCTTCCCATCAGGGGGTGTCGCTCCACTTTTCTTCATTGGTGTCTTTTCTCCCGGTGAACCAAAATAGTCTACATTCTATTCCAAAGATAAATATTTTTATTTCATCATAAAAATGTTAATGAAAAACCTTGATCATTACTACTGATGATGTCAGCCAGGATCAGATAAATCAGATAACTTTGTGGAAAGACAGAATGAATTAAGATGGCTTTGTGAAAATTAATGTATTTAGGAAATGTTGAGGGTTTCTATATTCACGGTTTTGTTGTTACTGACTGCAATTTCTGCCAGTTCACAGGAGCATGATAATGAATGTAAGGGCTTATTCCGCTGGGATGTGAAAACACTAACCGACCAGGGAGGAATTGGCTTGTTGTCAGCCAGAATATACGATTCAACCTTGTCGCAACTGGTGTGGGTTCATCCACCAAAACACTTTTTTGTGCTCTCAAAGAAAGATGGCCGGTTGCCACGTTATCAAGAGGAGAAGAGCATCATTAGGTTGGTGGCAAAACTGGTTTCTGTGAAGATTCAAAAGGATCAGGATTTGCACATCATTTTAAAATCAACTGATTCCAATGAAATGATGATCGGGGAAATCCCCGACCCCGGTTGCCCTATCTTTGATTCCTTGCCCGAACTCCGGATTGCATACATGGAGGCCCGCCGCCAGTTAAACATGGCAACGGATCAGCTGAATGAAACAAAAAAACCTGTATTGGTGGAAATTACCGGAGTTCCTTTTTGGGATGCCAAACATTGGTGGCTGCATGGATGCGCCCGAAATGGCCGCGAAATCCATCCCATTTTCTCCGTAAAATTACTTCCCGACTGAGATTTTCACGATTTCGCTATTTCCCGATTTCACTGTTTCGCTTCTTCTTGAAATACAGCGCATCCAAATAATAAAGGATCCTGACAGAGAAACTGTTTGATGCGGGGGAGGTCATTGTATTTTTAAAATCGGTAAAGAAATCGGGCTCGATGCTGCTGTCAAAAGTATTAATGGCATTTTTCCACATGAGTGAGAGTTGACTGCCTGGTGCAAAATTCCAGACATAGGTGAGTTCCAGATTGAAAAGATTGTAGTCGACATCCGGATCCCCCGCATATTCTGCTGGTATTAGCGTACCATCGTGCTGAAGCTTGTAAAAAGAGAAGTATGGCGCGGAAACCCAATATTGACGTGCTCTTAAATCAATGCTCATGGAACTTGTAATCATGTAGTTTGCTTCCAGGATATTGGTGATGCTTTGCCGGTCGCGCCGGCCAAAAAAGATTAGCGTGGCACCGGATGGGTCGGTTGATTGATCTACATATCCAATATCGTTCAGTATTTTTTCATAATTGAACTGGTATGTGAGGAAAATCCTGTCGGAGATGCGATACCGGGGCGCAACGCCATAAGCATAACCCGACGATTCTATCGATGGAGCAACATAGCTGTTCAGATAAACATCAAAGGCAAATTTCCTCCTGTAATCCGTAGAAACCCATGATGATATATTACCGTATGCAGGAGAAATATACATCCATCCATTCACCCTGGGTTCATAATAGTCATGAGAGGGAATGGGCTGGAATTCGCTATGCATCCCCATTGATAAATGCTTTTTTGTGGTGGTACTCGTCTCAAGGTAACCCGTCAGGGAGGTGTACTGTAACCCATTATAGAGGGTTTTGTAACTGATTTGTCCATAATTGAACCAGTTCAGTAATTTCCAGAATGGTTCGTAAATGTTGTATTGCACGGAACCCGTGTTTTCAAAACGATTATTCATCATATTGAAACCCATATCATTTGGATCATAGGTATCGGTTTCAAGTAGTTGAGAAAAATTGAATCGAAAATTACCCGAAATTTTTCCATAGGATAGTGCATAATGGTATCCAAGTTCAGGTGAATCGTGACTGTAATATTTCTGGCTTACAAACGCATCGCCAGAGAGGGCGTATGTGTATTTTTTATTTGCGAATTTAAAAGAGGATCCGGTCACATTCGCCGTGTAACCCTCTGTGGGCATAAAGTAATTTGTATTCAGAAAATCAATGTATGAGTTGTTCTTCAGGTTTTGATCAAGTACGAAGGTGTTGTAGTTTGTAAATCCCTGGGTCAATACCCTGCGGGTTTCTCCGGTGATACTATCTTTTACCGTGGCCCAGGTATTGGCCGACATGGCATTGAAAACCCCGATCCCCAGCCCGCCGCTTGTACGGCCGGAAATTTTTGATGCATTGATCAGCTTTGTCTGATCAGGATTTTCCGTTACAGCCTCATTTTCCCTGAGCCCTTCAGATGGCTTCTCGTAGCCTTTGGGCTGACTTCCGACACGTCTTGAATAAAAGATGCCCCCTTTGTTGAACAATTCTGTTCCCTCGGTAAAGAACTGGCGACGTTCATCGTACCGGATCTCAAATGGGGAAAAATTATATATTTTATCATCCGACCTCACCTGCCCGAAGTCGGGAATAAGGGTCATATCGAGGGTGAAACTCTGGTTGATGCCGTATTTGAGATCAGCTCCGTAATTGTACGACAGGTCATAGGATATGTCTTCCGGGCTGTTTTGAAGGTATCCCGACAAATAAGGGGTCACAGAGAGCCGAAGCGGAGGTTTAATGTTTTTAATTCCTTCCAGCAGGCCACTTTGGTTTACATATCCCGAAACTTTTGAATCAACAAAGTTCCAGGTGTCGTATTCACGATATCTCCTGATCTCACGCTGGCAGTTGATGCCCCATTCCTGGATGGGCTTCAGGGGGAAACGGATAGCTGAATAGGGTATTTTCATCTCGACAACCCAACCTTTTTCATTACGCCGTGCCTTACTCGACCAAACGGCATCCCAGGAGAAGTCATCATTCCCATCGGAGCCTGAAAGTTTGAAATCAGCCTGAACATCGGAGGAATAAACAAGGAAGCAGAAAGCATTGAGTCCGTCATTGAAAGGACTGACAATAAAAATAAAATTATCTGCATTCAAACCGTTGGCATCCCTGAGGCCCATTTGAACCGGAATACTATCGGGATACGGGTCAAACAAGGTTGCGCCTATGTATAATCCGGTGTTATCATAAACGAATTTTACCTTGGCAGGCAGTGTTGCAGGCTTTCCGTTGTATGGCATCCGTTGTATGAAATCAATGGCATCAGGGGCTGATTCCCATATGGATTCATCAAGAATCCCATCAATTTTAGGTGCTTCCCTTGTCGGAATTGCAATAATGTGTTTCTGCTCCACCTGCGGAAATGCCAGGATCGCAGAAAAAAGCAGGCAGCAGGAAAGCAGTATTGTTTTCATGACGTCGAATAGACGGTCAAAAATAGGAGAGGTTACAACAGTTTAATCACACAATTCGATGAACAGGGCAAATTTCTGGCCAAGTGCTACCTGATAATGAAAAATTTTATTGCAGTTTGCTTTTCCATGCGCCAAACAGGCTTAGGAACTCATCATATATTTCAGAATTGGTAGCGATAATTTGTTTGCCGAAAATGTAATTTGCGGCGCCATGAAAATCGGTCACGATGCCTCCGGCGTTTTCAACCAGCAGTCCACCGGCGTTTACGTCCCACGGACTCAGTCCGTATTCAAAGAATCCATCGTACCGGCCACATGCCGTATATGCAAGATCGGCTGCTGCCGACCCAAGCCGACGGGCGCCCCGGCTGTTTTGCAACAGGTGTTTGAAAACAGCAAGGTAATCATCAAGCCGGTTGTATTCATAGTATGGAAATCCGGTGGCAAAAAGAGATTCATTCATTGTCGCGGTCTGGGAAACATGAATGATCTCATTGTTCAGGTAAGCGGGCGCTGATTTCCAGGTATAAAAGCACTCTTTCAGGTTTGGTTCATATACGATCCCCAGGATGGTTTCATCCTGGTGCATCAAGCCAATACTGATACAATACAAGGGCACCCCGTGAATGAAGTTGGTCGTTCCATCAAGCGGATCGACGATCCATGTAAATTCACCAGGCAGCAAAGCCGGATTTTCTTCGGCGATAAACCCGCTTCCAGGCAATAATTTTGAAAGTTTTTCAACTATCCGCCGTTCCGATTCCTTGTCAACGTAAGTAACATAATTATGAAGCCCTTTTGACTGGATGTCGGCAGTATTTAGCTTTTTAACCTCTTGTTTAAGAAATTCACCAGTCTCAAGAGCCAGGTTGCAAACGTCGAATGTTAGTTTTTCAAGGTTCATCTTCATCATTGTGGTTTTTAATTTCAAACCCAACCCCCTGATCCGCTTTTCCAACAAGAGAAGGGGGAAGAATTCCCTCCCTGTTTGGGGGAGCATTTAGGATGGGATTCATGCAATACACCCCATCGATCCCCAAATGATCAAGTTTCACTTTCACGACCTGGTTTACATATCCCGGATTGAATTTTGTTTTAACTTTGATATAGTTACGGGTGAAGCCATGCATAAACCCTTGTGAATTGTCCGATTCAAAAAGAACATGCTCTTCATGGTTCCTGTTTCCAAGGTAGAATTTATGTTTCTTTTCGTCGGAAAGTTTGTGCAGTGCATTGCTTCGTTCTTTCTTCACTTTATCCGGCACAGACTCTACTATCCTGAATGCCAGGGTATTGTCGCGTTTTGAATAGGTGAATACATGAAAGTAGGAAACTTCCAATTGTTCCAGGAATTTGAAAGTGTCAGAAAAATCCTCGTCCGTTTCTCCCGGGAAACCAACGATAACATCTGCGGCAATACAGGCCTGTGGCATCACTTCCGTGATTTTTTGAACCCTTGAGGCATAAAGCTCCCGGTTATATTTCCGGTGCATGGCCTTAAGGATTTTATCACATCCCGACTGCAACGGAAGGTGGAAATGAGGAAGAAAATTCTTAGATTCGGATACGAACGCTATGATCTCGTTTGAAAGCAAATCCGGTTCAATGGAAGAGATCCGGAAGCGATTCATTCCTTCTATCTGATCAAGTTCCCTGATCAACTGAATGAATGACTGCTTATTCCCTTTTCCAAAATCTCCAATATTGACCCCGGTTAAAACGATCTCTTTGATTCCATTGTTCAGTATTTCCCGGACATTTTTTACTGTATTTTCAATTGTATCGCTACGGCTTCTGCCCCGGGCGAGCGGGATAGTGCAGTAGGTGCAAAAATAGTCGCATCCATCCTGGATTTTAAGAAATGAGCGTGTACGGTCGCCAAAAGAAAAGGAAGGGATAAATTCATCAGGACTTGTTTCGGTTGCTGCTGCAATTCCTCCATGATAATTGCTGTCTGGTTGAAAAAGCTTGTTGAGCTCTTCAAGAAGACGGAATTTACCGGAATGGCCCAGGACCAGGTCGACCCCTTCCATTTTCACCAGTTCTCCGGGTTTCAGCTCCGAAAAGCAACCGATGACTGCGATCATTGCATCGGGATTAATCTTGTGGGCCTGACGGATCGCAGCGCGGCATTTTTTCTCTGCTACAGCAGTCACCACACAGGTACTGATCACATATATGTCAGCCGGGATGTGAAAATCCCGTACCTCAAAACCGTTTTCCTGAAATTGTCTTGACAGGGCTGAAGCTTCTGCAAAATTAACTTTGCAACCAAAATGATGAAAAGCGATGGATTTTGGTTTCATTCAGCAAAAGTACAAGTTTTTGGGAATAGTTAGGGTACCGGCAGGCCGGACGTTATTGTTTCAAATATTGTTGCAACCCAATGCCACAAATAATCAGCAGCAGACCAACGATTGTGGAAGCCAGGATGGTTTCTCCGATGGTAAAATGTATGATAATCAGAGAAATAAATGGGGACAAATAGATCAGGTTTGAAACCTTTGCTGTGGTGGTCGAATATTTCAAGGCATATAGCCAGAGCACAAAGGTTATCCCCATTTCGAACAGGCCGATATAAATGCCCCCGCACAACCCTTGCCAGGCAGGAAAGTGAAACCTACCGGAAACGACCATCGTAACTGAGATATAAAGCAATCCAAAACAAAAATTCAGAAAAAGCTTACCAACGGCTTCACGGCTGTCCTTGATATTGAAAATCCAATACAGCGCCCAAAGGAAAGCGCTTCCTATGGCCAGTGCCACCCCGACAGGGTCAACGACCCTGACGGGGTGGAGGGCCATGTCCGGATGGATCGAAATGATGACGATACCCAGAAAACTGACCAGGATGGCAAAAACACTCCCAATGCTGATTCTTTGCCGCAACATCGGTATGGAGAGGAGCACCAGCACAAGTGGCCAGATATAGTTAAGTGTTCCGGCTTCCTGTGCCTGCAACAGGTCGTATGCTCTCAGCAAAACAGAATAATACAGGAATGGGTTAAGCATCCCAAGGAATGCGGACATAAGCACTTCACGCCTTCCCAGTTTGCGAAGCATTTTGATATTCCCCTGAAAAACAAGGATCGCAAACAAAACAAGGCAGGCAATGAAGGTTGAAATGAACAACAACTCCCGGGAATCAAGATATCGCAATGATAATTTGAAGGCAGATCCGATCGTCGACCAGCAGGCAATGGCTGCTAAGGCAAATAAATAGGCTTTTTTCTGTGGTTTCATTATGCTGCGAAGGTAATTAAAGATCGGAAAAATTTTCTACTTTTGCCGACTAACCAGATACCTATATGAAAAAACTTGCTGTTGTTGCCCTTGGTGGAAATGCCCTGTTACGGGGAGATCAGAAAGGCACCATTGATGAGCAGGAGGCAAATGCCAATGCAACCGCCGAAAGCCTTATTAAACTTATTAAACGTGATTACAATATCGTAATAACACATGGCAATGGCCCCCAGGTGGGAAACATCATGCTGGCGAATTCAGCCGGGTTCAAAATGTTCGGAATCCCTGAGATGCCTCTGGATATCTGCGTTGCCTATTCGCAGGGATTTATCGGTTATATCATTGAACAACAACTGAAAAATGTCTTGGAAATTTATGACATGGAGCGCGATATCATCACCATCACCACACAGGTGCTGGTGAACAAGGATGATCCTGCATTCCAAAAACCGACAAAACCTGTTGGGCCATATTATACACGGGAAGAGGCGGATCAGATAGCCATGGATTCTAAATCGGTATTCAAAGAAGATCCCCGCGGCCGTGGATGGAGAAAGGTCGTTGCATCGCCAACCCCGCTCGTGATCATCAATAAAAAAACCATTGAATCGATTGCCCGTGGAGGACAGATTGTAATTGCCGTTGGAGGCGGCGGAATCCCTGTTTATTATGTTGAACCAAATAAATTACAGGGGATCGATGCCGTGATTGATAAAGATCTTGCTTCTGCCTTGCTGGCTTCACAGATTAATGCCGATAAGTTTTTTATACTGACTGATGTTCCAAAAGTCTGCATCAATTTCAATACCCCCCAGGAAAAATCACTCGACCGGATGACCATTGCAGAGGCCAAGCGGTTCCTTGACGAAGGCCAATTCCCGGATGGCAGCATGGGTCCCAAAGTGCGTGCAGCCATTCACTTTGTGGAACGGTCGGGGAAAGATACTATTATTACAAAGACGACCATGCTGGGGATAGATAATGGGGGAACGAGGGTGACACTGGTGTAATTACGCTTTGCGATTTTTGATTTACGAATGAATCGTAATGTGTCACGCGTTACATGTCACGATTTTACTCTTCAAACACCATCTTCTTAACTCCCAGCCCTTCGATTTTCAGCAGTTCGTTTTCCAGCTTCACAAACTCTTCGGGGTTACCTGTGAGTTCAAGGATGATCAATCCGCTTCGGGCGCAAAAGTCTTCTGTCACTTCGTGAAGCCCAAGTCTTGTTTTGATGCTGCAACCAAACTTTGTCAGGACGGCCTGAACATCCGACACTTCCTTCACCCGGTCGGTGATTTGAACACCGAGAATCCAAATCTTTTTCATTGCTTTAATTCAAAGGGATTTCTTGTTTTTTAATCAGTAAATTCCTGAAACGAATGGTAAAGGAAGTACCTTTGACCCGGGAAATCTCAATATTGCCATCTATTTGTTCTACCAGCAGTTTGACGATGAACATCCCCAGCGATTTTTCAGAATCCAGGGAAAACGAATCCGGCAATCCGATTCCATTGTCCTGAATCTTGAGTGCAAACAAATCATCATTTTCTTTGTTCAACCCGATATGGATTTCACCATCCTGGTGCCCAGGGAAAGCATATTTGAACGCATTTGTCAGCAATTCATTAGCGATAAGACCGATAGGAAGAGCAGTTTCAATACTGACATTGGTCTCCTCCAACGAGGTCACAAGGTTTACCCGGTTTCCGCTAAATGTTCCGGTAATGATGGTCGCAAGGGAATGCAGGTATGCAGCCAGGGGAATGCGGTCGAGGTTCTCCGACCGGTAGAGATGTTCATGAATCAGTGCCATGGAACGGATGCGCATCTCAATGTCACGGATGATCCGGCGCAGTTCTGAGTCGGTGTTGTTGCGGAGCTGAAGGTTGAGCAGGCTGATCACAATCGCCAGGTTATTCTTGACGCGGTGATGGATCTCGCGCAGCATGATCTCTTTTTGCTCCGTATTTCTTTGTTTCAACTCTTCAACCTCCTTTTCCTTGGATCGGTCGCGAAGAATGGTCATTACCTGTATAACTTCACGGTCTTTATATATTGGAACCTTGCGGATTTCCATAAAGATGTCCAGGTTCCTGAATAACATTTTCTGCCCTGTAACCAGCATGACCCCATGATCAAATACATACTGGAACTCATTTATAGTGGCAGAGGTGATAAAGGAGTATACGTCCTTAATGTGTTTCCCTGTTACCTCAACAGGTAAGTCATTACTTACGTGCCCCTCCTTCAATGATGAATTGATGATTACAATGCGGAAATCCCGATCAATGACATAAATCCAGTCTGGGATTGCGTCAAGAGTGTTATGATACTGTAATTCAGATCGTTGGAATGCCTCTTCAGCCAGTTTGCGTTCATTGATCTCCTCAAGGAGTTGTAAATTGTTTTTGGAAAGCGCTTTCTGGTGTAAAAAATTTTTCCAGTTCAGGTTTCTGAACATAAAGGCCATCATGAACCCGATTGAATAGATGGCAATAACGAAAAAAAGGTTGTTAAAAAAGAAAAACGGATACTGTTCCAGGGTATGGTTGAGGATATTTGCCAGGGTAAAGGCAAAGATCTGGAACAGCCCGATGATGATGATCGTGTTAAATGGCATTTTATAAAAAACGAAAAGGCCGATCACCACCAGCATCACCCATGCATAATAATATTCTGAGCCTTTCTGAGAGAGGTTGGAATTGATTCCTATATAAAATACAGCCAGGCAGATCAGCAGGTTCAGGATGATATAAACAAGATGCAGCCATTTGTGAAGTGGTTTGAAATAGGTTACGATGATCGACAGGATCATGACGGGGGAAATGATCCAGAACCGGTTGTAATACAATTGTTCAGGATAATCAGGGAAGAAAAGTGCATTAAACAGTGCAAATAAGGAAAACATGATCAGGGTGAGAAAGAGCCCGATGCGCATACTCGATAACGAAGAAATCATAAAGAACTTCTGAAATTCCTTTCGCAATTCTGTCCCTGATTGACTGCTCATCAATACGATTGTTAAAGGCTGAAAACCATTCGCTGAATCTCAAGTCCGCCTATCTGACCAAGTTCATCTTCGAGTTTATTGCATTCGGCGGTACTTCCAGCCAATTGTAGAATAACCACGCCAATGCGGCTGCAAACATCCTCGGTAACTTCATGAAACCCCAATCTTGATTTGATGACATGGGCATATTTTGTAAGTACCTGCTGTGTTCGGCTTGCTTCTTTAATACGGTCGGTAATCAATAACCCGATAATCCTGAGCTCTTTCATCTTGGTCTGGTTTCAGAAATAGAGGTCACGTTGGCCATTTTTAATCTGGTCGATTTTTTCAGTCAATTTTATTTTGAATGCTTCGTCTTCAATTTCATCAATTTTTTCCCGGATCAATTGATAACCTTTCTCCCTTGTTTCAGCGGGGGCATAATCCTCCAGGTATTCAACCATGGTCATCAATGCATTTGGCTGACAAAAGCGTTTGATGAACCCGGGCACCGAGAATTCCATAAAGTGTTCACCGGTTCTCCCCAAACGGTAGCAGGCTGTACAAAACGACGGAATGTACTTGTGTTCAATCAGGTCGTCCATGATCTCATTCAAACTCCGGTTGTCATTGATCTGGAATTGTTCGAAATCGATATCCTGACCTTCGTTTTCCTTATCCGGACTTTTTGAATAACCCCCCATTTCAATATTGGTGCCCCCATCGATCTGTGAAACGCCGAACTGCATGATCTCGTCTCGTATGGCGGCTGATTCCCTTGCAGTTAAAATCAGTCCCGTATACGGAACTGCCAGTCTCAGAATGGCGACAAGCCTGGTAAACTCAGCATCGCTGACCAGGTGCGATTTGTCAACATTCAGTTCAGATGCATGCTGGATCCTTGGAAAGGAGATTGTATGTGGACCGACGTTGTAACAGGCCTCAAAATGGTTGGTGTGACGAACCAGCGCAAGCACTTCAAACCTCCAGTCGTAGAGTCCGAATAATGCACCGATGCCCACATCATCAATACCGGCTTCCTGCGCACGGTCAAGCCCTGTAAGCCTCCAGTCGAAATTTCGCTTTTGCCCTGAGGGATGTACCTTGGCATAGGTTTCCTGGTGATAGGTTTCCTGGAAAATCTGGTAAGTACCTATTTTTGCATCTTTGATGATTCTGAAACCATCAATGTCCATTGGCGCCGCATTGATATTCACCCGCCTGATCTCACCCGGTCCACTTTTAACAGCGTATACGGTCTTTACTGATTCCGCAATGAAATGGGCATCATAAAGAGGATGTTCCCCATACACCAGGATAAGTCTTTTATGGCCTGAATTTTCCAATGCTCTGACTTGTGCAATGAGGTCGTCATGATCGAGGGTGACCCTTTTCACCTTCTTGTTTGTAACCTTGAATCCGCAATAGGAACAATTATTGGTGCAAAGGTTCCCAATATATAATGGCGCGAACAGAACGATACGCTGGCCGTAAACTTTTTCTTTAAGGGCACGCGCTCCCTGTTTGATTTCTTCAATTAAATCCGGGTCGGTGGCGCTGATCAACATTGCAGTTTCTGCAAGTGTCAGCCGGTTCTTCTCCAGGGATTTGGCAATGATCGCTCTAACCTTGGCAGGCGTGGCAGGTGCTGAGTTGAGATACCCCCATAATTCATCCGAATCAATGAAGGGTTTCATGCGTTGATCTTTTACCTTTAATATTTCCGGCCTGAAAACCATAACCATTTCTTATGGAGCAAAGATAGCATAATTGAATTACATCAAATCCGTTTCTTTGATCGTTCTGATAGAATTACTCCTCCAATCACCAGGACAATACCTGTGATTTTTTGAATATTGAAGGCTTCTGAAAGAAGCAAGTAGGAGAAAATTGCCGTAAAGACGGGGATGAGATTTGAGAAAATATTCGATTTGCTGATTCCGAGGATTTTAACCGAATGGGCAAAAAAGACAAATGATAACGAGGAAGCCAGGATCGCAAGCAGCAGCATGGATATAACAATCTCGCCCGTCAAAGGCACTGCGATGGCTGACTTGGCTTCAAACAGGATGAAAAACGGAAGAAATAGAAAAATCCCAATCAGATTTTGGTTTGCCACCAGGAGAAGTGCGGAATATTTCATGGTAAGCCTGCGAAGCATTACGGTATATAATAATGCTGCAAATACAGCGCCAAATAAAAACATGATCCCTTTGATATCTGCTGCAAGAGATAGATCCCGGGTGACCAGCATCAGGATGATGCCTCCGAAAGAGATTGCGATTCCGATAAAATTAACAGGTGACAGTTTTTCCCTGAAACTCAGGTATCCTATCAGTGGTGAAAAAACAGGAATGGTGGCAATAATAACTGCAGCAATCGTAGGAGAGGAAAATTTCAATCCGTAGTTTTCACCAAGGAAATAGAGAAAAGGATTGAAAAGTGCACTCAGGAAAAATAATTTGTAATCCTTCCGTTCCACTTTTTCATGTTTGCCTATAAAATAGATAAATGAAAACAGGACCGCCGACGAAATGATCAGCCTGATAAAAATAATGGTAACCGGCTGATAAAATTTCAACAGCAGCGAAGACCATATAAATGACAATCCCCAGAAGAGCATCGCTGCCAGCGCATAAAAGAAGACCGGTATCTGTATTTTTTTCATAGAGCGGCAAAATTAGATATTTCAAGCTGATTTCTGCAGATTCATGGTGCCGATTATCACGGAAAAAATTTCATGAGAAAATTGTTTACTTTTAAAGGTGTCATTGAGGGAATGATCGGTTGGGTAATTTCAGCTTTCAATATTTCACCTGCTCGGTTTTTATCCGTGAAAAAAATCGCAAAAATCTGTATGAAAAATCTATGAGAATCTGTGTGAAATATTTTCAAAAAACTGTAACATTTTAAATAATGCTTGGTCCTTTGTCAAAAACCGGTCAAATTGGAAGGTAAATACATCAATATTCATCAGGACCTCATCGATGCTTGCCGTAACGGAGACCGCAATGCCCAGTTTGAAATTTATAAGCTATACTATAAAGCCATGTTCAATACCAGCCTGCGAATTGTGAACCAAAGTGCCGAAGCGGAAGATATCATGCAGGAATCATTTCTGGATGCTTTCCAGCGGTTGCACTCCTATACCGGTGAAGGGAGTTTCGGTTCCTGGCTTAAACGGATCGTGATCAACCATTCGCTCGACTACCTCAGAAAAGAAAGGGAGACCGTTCCCTTTGATGAAGTGGAATATGACATACCTGACTCCACAGAGGAAAACAGGGAAGAAGAGATCCAGTTCCAGGTGATCGAGGTGAAAAAAGCAATTTCACTCCTTCGGGACGAATACCGGATCGTGTTGTCACTTTTTTTACTTGAAGGGTACGATCATAAAGAGATTGCACAAATACTAAAAATATCCAACCAGCTTTCTCGTACCCGGTATTCCCGGGCCCGCCAGAAATTACTCGGATTATTGAAGGAGAAAAAATACTACAAAACATTTAGCGAAAATTGATCATGCCAAAACTTGAAAAATATATCCAGGACCACATTGAAGAATTCGATTCCCATGAGCCTGATCCAGGCCATCTCATAAGGTTTGAACAACGTTTGAAAGAGCAGCATGCGTTGGAGCCTGTTGGTTATGACCGCATGCTTGTGCTTAAGATTGCCGCATTGATCATTATTTTGGTGGCCGTAAGTGTTTTTGTGTTTGACCTTGCAACGCGTGAAATCAGGGATCGGTTTGCATCTGGAAACCAGGGAACAGAATTGCCACTTGAGATCAGGGAAGCGGTTCAATATTATGACAATCAAACGAGTAAACAGCTTGCCATCCTGAATAAACTGGAAACAAATCATGAGGATGCCGGGGCCGTGAGTAATTCAGCCTTCAGGGAAATCCGCAGCCTGGATGCCACTACAGAAGAATTGAAAAAATCACTCGCTGAAAACCCTGGCAACGAGCGGATCCTGGATGCAATTATCCAGAATCAGCAAATGAAAGAAACGATGCTGAAAACAATCATTTTTCAGCTATCCCAATCCCAAAAATAGTTAATTCTTAAAATCATGAAAACAATAATCAAAATAGCATTTTTCATCCTGGCACTCATCTTCCTGCTTGGGATAAAAGGGGCAAAGGCCCATGATGAGTTCACACGGTTGATCAAAAAGGAGTACGCGGTCAATGCTGATGCACAGCTTACGATAAATAACCGTTTTGGCCAAGTTCATTGTGCAAACTGGGATAAAAATTTCATTTCCATCGATGTGACTATAACGGTTACAGCTGCAGATCAGGAGGAGGCTGAAAAAAAGTTCAGCCGGATTTCGATTGATTTCACAGGTTCTCCTTCTTCAGTTTCTGCTGTTACAACCATCCAGGAAATAAAAAATTCAGGCAATGGCAGGTTTTCGGTTGATTATATGATCAATATGCCAGCTTCCATCAATCTTGATGTGACCAATAAATTCGGTGATATTTTTATCAATGAACTGCAGGGTAAAGCACGAATCAACCTGGGTTATGGGAACCTGGAGGCGAAAAAATTAGGAAACTCTGATAACCTGCTGGACATAAAATTCAGTAAAGCCAGGGTCAACTGGATCACGGGAGCAGTATTGTCACTGAAATATTCGGAAATGGAGCTGGATTATGCAGGCAGTTTGAGACTTGACTCAAAATTCTCGAACCTTGATGCTGAAAAAATTATTGCCCTCAATATGATTTTCGAAGGCGGCAAACTGAATATGGAAAATTCATCGGCGGTGGAAAGCAGGTCAAAATTTTCCAATATTGAGATCCAACGGATTGAACAAAGCCTGAACCTTGATATCCAGTACGGTAATTGCGTCGTCCATGAAATGCCTGCAGATTTTACCTCCGTAAAGATCCGGAATAAATACGGTGATGTTTCGATCGGGCTTAGTGAACAGGCAAAATACACCCTCGAAGCTGATCTGAAATTCTGCGACCTGGATTACCCTGCTGACAAAGCGAAATTTTCTTTCCGTTCGACCACCCCAACGTCAAACAGTTACAAGGGAATAATCGGAGGGGCGGAATCGCCTGTGAGTAAGGTAGTTGTGCAGAGTGAATATGGAAATATAAGACTGCAATAATGAATGCAAACAAGGCAAACAACGAAGGCAATGTGGAGAATGAAAATGCCCATCATACGTTGTTTGGCTATCCTTTGGTCCGCTTGTCCACTTGTCCGCATGTCCACCCGTTCACTTTTTTGTAACCAAATCATAACAATACGTCAAATCAGCTAAAATAAATTTTATGAAAACAACAAAATTTTATTCAGTTTTAATGTTTGCCTGCCTTTTCCTCGGCTTTTCCAGTTTGTTTGCCAGTTGCAATTTGATTGGCGGGGTCCATGGGAATGGAAATGTTTTGAAAGAGACGCGTAAGGTTTCTTCATTCGATGGGATCGAAGTTTCAGGGGCATTTGATATTATCCTGAAACAGGGTGCAACAGAAGAGGTAACGGTGGAGGCTGATGCCAACCTGCTCCCCATCATCCGGACCGAAGTTGATGGAAGCACCCTGAAGATTGAAACAAGGGAGTCAATTCATCACGTTACCTTAATGAGAGTTTATATTACGGTAAAGGACCTCAAAAAAATTGATGCGAGCGGAGCCGTGGATATCAAGACCGATGGTGTCATTACCGTTCCTGAACTCAGCATTGATGCCTCCGGTGCAACTGATTCGAAACTGAATATCTCAGTTCAGAAATTGGTTCTTGATTGCAGTGGGGCAAGCAAGATAAAATTAACAGGAACTGCTGTTGATGTTAACATGGATCTTTCGGGGGCCTCAGATATTTTTGCTTTTGACATGCCTGCAGAGAATTATGATATCGAGATCAGCGGAGCTGGAAATGCACAGCTGACAGTCAATAAAAGAATTCGTGCTGAAATCTCAGGGGCAGGCAGTGTGAAGTATAAGGGATCACCAACCGAGATTGACCAGAGTGTTTCAGGAGCCGGGTCGATTAAGAAGGTACAATAATACCTATTTCACGCAGATTTTCACGGATTTAATCGCAGATTCACGAAGAATGGCTTAAATACAAAAGTTGTTTTTTCGTGAAAATCTGCCTCGTAATCCGCGAAAATCTGCGTGAAATATTTATTATTTTCCTGGTTGGATGTAAGCCTGAATTGCCTTCACGTAATTTTCAAATTGTTTGATTCCCACGGGTGTGATGCGGCAGGTTGTTAAGGGTCGTTTATTGCGAAACGTTTTCTCAATAGATATGTACCCTCCGGTATTGAGTTTCTCCAGTTGAACACTGAGATTTCCGGCGGTAGAACCTGTTTTTTCTTTCAAAAAAGTAAAATCAGCCTCCACGACACTGATGAGGATCGATACCACTGCAAGTCTTAACTGCGAATGCAGTAAAGGATCAAGATCTTTAAACGTTTCCATGCTTGAATTGTATCTTTAACATATACCCGGGAATAATATATCCGCTCAAAACCGATATCCCAAGCAAGATCAGCTGGTTTTCATACCCTACATAACAGGCTGTCAAAGCACAGCCCCAGCAGCAAATGCTTCCAATGATCAGTGGAATAAACCGAAAAGTCATCCCGGAGACAAATAATCCCATCCCATAAATGATCATGATGACCGGGTAGGCGGTCTGGTTCCCGAATCTTGCTCCGAAAAATCCTGTCAGAAAAAGGGCAACCAAAACACTCAGCCATGTGTGACCAAGAAAGGTCCCGAAATAAGTCTTTACTTTTTCTGCACGCTTTTGAAACAGGAAATAGAGAAATGCAATAATACCTCCTGTTCCCATCATGATGGGCCAGGGAATCCAATGATACGGAGTATGTTGGATGGCAAGCATGTAGTAGTCCAGGCCGCTGGCGATCAGAACCAACCATCCCCAGAGCAAATAGTGAAAACTGTTGTCACTGACACTGTTCTTAGCCGTTTCAATCATTTCATTGATGATCTTAAGACTATCTTGACCGGTAAAATTTTCTTCTGTTTTCATAATTTTAACGTGAGTTCGATGTAAGAAAATGCGGTTTGTTATTAACAGAAAAATGTTGATAAATATTTGAATATCAATTGTATAAAAGAAAGATTCTTCCTAATTTAGTTATAGCAACTAACCCAAAAAGG
>Ga0209083_1001620_pt1 | contig 24690 bp, 22 predicted proteins | sample AM7aDNAmetaG_FD_184132 | JGI IMG/M metagenome (GOLD analysis project Ga0209083, IMG submission 184132) | Freshwater microbial communities from Finland to study Microbial Dark Matter (Phase II) - AM7a DNA metaG (SPAdes) (version 3) | ecosystem: Environmental > Aquatic > Freshwater > Lake ...
TAAAAGTTTATAAAGTTTATAAGGTTTGTAAGGTTTATAAAGTTTTTCAAGTAAACATATTATACTTGAGGCGCATGAAAACCATACAATTGCCCATAGATGAGAAGACCATCAAAACCCTTAAAGCGGGGGAGATGGCCCTACTGTCAGGCAAGCTTATAACGGGAAGAGACCAGGCGCATCTTAGATTTGCCGGGGCGATAAAAAAGGGCAAGAAACTCCCCGTGAACATAAAAGGACAAACCATTTATTATGTCGGCCCGACTCCGGCGAAAGCAGGCGAAGTTATAGGATCCTGCGGGCCAACGACAAGCAGAAGGATGGACGCCTTCTCCCCTCTTCTCATAAAGAGCGGCCTAAAAGCCATGATTGGCAAGGGAGGCAGGAGCGCAGAGGTAATTGAAGCAATAAAAAAGCATCAAGGCGTCTACTTTATTACCATAGGCGGCGCCGGCGCGTACCTCGCCAAACGCATAAAGTCTGCAAAAGTCATCGCCTACCCAAAACTCGGCCCCGAAGCGGTATTTGAGCTTGAGGTCCGGGACTTTCCGGTCATAACAGCAATTGACGGCAAAGGAAGAAGCATTTTCTAAGAGATTTACCGAGCGAGGAAACTATGAAGATTCCCTGGAACCGCGTCAAGATAGTCGCAACAGCAGGCCCCGCGAGCAATAACTATAAAACTTTGAAAGCTATGATCTGCTCAGGCCTGGATATTGTCCGGATAAATTTTTCTCACGGAAATATTGGCGAATATAAAAAGACCATCTCTCTTGTCCGTAAGATTGAAAACGAACTGAACCGGCCGATAGGGATTCTTGCCGATATGCCCGGGCCGAAACTGCGGGTAAGGGGCCTCCCCGGCGGTAATCCGATAATCGCGAAGAACAACGCCGTCTTGAAGATAGTTACCGGAAAGATAGCGGCGGAAAACGAGTTTAACATTTCCCATCCGGCAATATTAAAAGCTCTCGTCCCGGGCGCGCAGATTTATATTTCGGACGGAAAGATCCGCATAAGAGTTTTGAAAACCGGCCGGCAGTCCGTGCTCTGCAAAGTCATTGCGGGCGGAGAAATAAAACAAGGCGCGGGGCTCAACTTCCCGGACATTGACCTTCCCATCCCATCTGTAACCGCGGACGATTACAGGAATATAAAATTTTGCGCGGCGCACGGCGTTGATTTTATCGGCCTCTCTTTCGTTAAAGACGCCCGGGACGTGAAAAGGGTGAAAACCTTCATCGGAGGATTCAAACACAAACCCTTTATCATCTCCAAGATAGAAAGGCGCTTCGCAATTGATAACTTAATCGGAATAATTGACGCTACCGACGGGGTGATGGTGGCCCGCGGGGACCTCGGAGTGGAGCTGCCGATTGAGCGCATTTCCAACCTGCAGAAAGACATAATACGCAGGTGCAACGCCGCGGGCAAACCTGTCATAACCGCCACCCAGATGCTGGAGTCAATGATAGACAACCCCTCGCCGACCAGGGCCGAGGTTTCCGATGTCGCAAACGCCATATTTGACGGAACGGATGCGATAATGCTCTCAGGCGAAACTGCAGTCGGAAAATATCCGGTTGATTCGGTAGTCATGATGGAGAAAATAGCCGTCCAGGCCGAGAAGAAATACAATTTTGATGTTCACATCGGGAAAACCGTCAAGAGGGACATTACAGACATAATCAGCCAGAGTGTCGCGGACATCGCGCTTGATTATTCGGTAAAGGCAATTGTCATCCCAACCCTCTCCGGCAAGACCGCGAGGGTAGTATCCCGTCACCGCCCCTCCCCGATGATTATCGCGCTTGCCGCCGGGCAGGATGTTCAGAGACAGCTTACTCTCTCCTGGGGAGTTTATCCCGTGTATTCAGCAAAGCAGCATCCTTCGGTGGTGATGAATACTGTTTCAAGATTCATCAGAACCTCGGACCTTTTCAGGAAGGGCGACAGGGTGATAATAGCGGCGGGAACGATAGATAAGGGAGGGGAACTCAGTAATATTATAAAAATAGCACAGGTCTAAAAGTTTTTAAGGTTCATAAGGTTTATAAGGTAAGCGCAAACGCAAAACCCAGGTAAAGACCGGGGTTTTGCGTTACTATTGACTGCTAAAAGTTACTCGCCGGCGCGAAACGGGGAGACCGGCATTCCGGCCTTGTTGAAAAGATTCACATCGGGGCAGTTAGACCAACCATACTTAACGCTTGCGGGTGAAGAGACTTTGTCGCAGGTTAGTATTACCGAATCACCGGAGGCTTTCGCGTCCGCCGCATAATAAATCTTGTTCTTTCCGGCTAAGGCAAAACCGCGCGGTTTCTCACCCTTGACTACCAGCCCGTTCTCCGCGTATTTGAATTTGACCGTCAGAGAGCCGTCGGAGACTTTCATTGAATCAAAAATAGGGCTGCAGTAATCAGGGATGGTCTTTTTGTACTTGACGACAAGCGCCGCCTTGGCGAGCCGCTCGCCGATTGGGAGCTTGTCCACCGGATGCGCGGTGTTTGTATCCTCGTTGTCAATTGCGGTTACCAACGCGGTATTCGGCAGGGAGAGTGCCGCCATCTGGGCTTCGCGCGCCTCCGCGTACTGGCTTACCCTGTTTAAGTCTGCAATCTTCTGCCCTACGCTTGCAAGCTGGACAAAAAAGAACGGCAGGTCAGCAATGCCGAACTCCTTCCTAAAAGTATTTACCAGGGCTATATTCTCTTTTGCAAAAGCGTCGCCCTGGCTGTTGAAATAAACATCCTTTGCCACATTGGATTCACCCTGATACCAGAGCACTCCGGCCACTGCCATAGGGAGCAGCGGAGAGACTCTGCAATGGTAGATGCCGCCAAACGCAAGTTCAGGAGGAATAATCGGGTTGGGTGGATACTTGTTCTTCTTGCCTTCCGGAGCGGCTTTCCAATCGGCGTATTTTTTGTCATAATCCGCCTTTGAGGCGGCATACGCTTTTTCTGCCGCAGCTATTTTTCCCTCCCAGCCTGGAAGGTCAGGATTATTGCTAAAAGTTTTGCGGGGTATCCACTGCTCTACCGTTGTACCTCCGCAGCCTTCGTCAATCAGGCCTACCGGGACCTTAAGTTCTTTGTTAATATACCTGCCGAAGAAATACCCGATAGCGGTGCAATCGCCGGCAAACTTCGGCTCAAACAAAACCCACTGGCTGATATTCTGGAAATCATCCTGCGGTTTGTCGGCAGCCGGGCCGCGCGTCAGGAAAAACCTTATTGAGGGATTATTCGCGCCCTTTACTTCTTCCGGGCCGCCCTTTGCAAGCCTTAGCACCCAGGCCATATTACTCTGGCCGGCGCAGACCCAGACTTCTCCAACAAGGATATTCTTTACTTTGATAGTGTTGGTACCGGAAACGGTCAGTTCCAGCGCCCTGTCGCTTCCCTTCATTGCGGGCAGCTCGCACTGCCAGGAACCGGAATCTCCCGCTGTCGCGTGCGCCGTATTTCCGTCAAGGGAAACGCTTACGCTCTCCCCCTTGTCTGCCCAGCCCCAGACTTTAATCTTTACCCCCTGCTGCAGCACCATGTTGTCGCTTAGCACTCTTGGGAGCCGTATTTTTGCCTGGAGAGGAGGAACAACCGAAAAGAGAAGGAAGAAAAGAGCGATGAAAATAACTTTGCGCATATTCCCTCACTTAATCTTCAGAAAAGTTTTATTCTTTTTACAGGTATCTTCTTGACTGTTACTTCATCGGCCTCAACTATCAGCGCGAGAAGCTTGAAAATATTGCTCGGACCCGGCCTGTTTAGCTTTACTCCTATATAGAGTTTCCCGTCCTTTGATTCCATTTTGTCCACGGTTTCCGGAAGTTTCGAGCCTTCTCTTACTTTGAAACCGTCAATATCGGCTTCATATACGGCGTAGGAGAACTCGCTTTTTATTACCGCGGGGATCTTTTCCGCCGAGATCACGCGTATTCCTTCCGGAGAAGCTTTCTTTAGCGCCGCTTCAACCGCCGTCCTGTCAAAGCTCCCGTAAAGTTCAAAATCGAAACTTTCCGCTTCGCTTGAAACTCCCACCGAGAGAGCCGGAGAAAAAGCGGTCTTAACATGGGGATTGAACCCGTCAGAAAAAACAACCGGCAGGCCTGTCCGCAGCAGAATATGGTGGACAGTATTCAAAGCATCGAGATGCGAGATGAACTTTGCCCTCTCCGTCTTGGCGTATTTCACCCGTATCTTTAAAGCTGAGCCGGACGGCGCCCTCGTAAGCAGCGGTTCCGCGACGCCTTCCGGTACGGACACGGAAGCGCATTCCTTTTCAAGCCCGCATTCATTGCAGGCTTCTTTAGCGCAATTTGGCGTTGTCTCGGCGCGTTTCGCCTTCTCGTTCTCTTCCTTCAAGAATTCCTTCCTGACACCCGTGTCAATTAGGTCCCAGGGCAGGACTTCTTCATAAGGCCTTTCCCTGTTCGCGTAGAACGCCGGTTCAAGCCCGTTCTCCTTGAAAGCTTCCGCGTATCGGGAAGCAGAGAAGAGCTCGTGCCAGGCGTCAAACCTCGCGCCTTTTTTGTAAGCCGAAAGCAGCACGCCGGACAGGCGCCTGTCGCCCCGCGCGAAAACGCCTTCGAGCGACGAAAGGTCAACGCTGTGCCACTTGATCCACTTGGGATTCACAACTTTGCGGAGAATATCTATTTTCTGTTTAAAGGCCTGCTCGGTATCCTGGGCCATCCACTGGAACGGAGTGTGGGGCTTGGGTACAAAGAAGGCTACATTAACGGTAAGCCCCCTGAATCTTTTATTCTGCTGGCGGCCAAGCTGGTTAATCTTTTTCGCAAGATCTCCTATTGCCAGAATATCCCCTTCGGTTTCTCCCGGGAGTCCCAGCATAAAGTACATCTTTATGTTTTCCCAGCCTCCCGCGAAGGCCTTCTCCGCGGCGGAAAGCACTTCTGCCTCTGATATGGGTTTGTTAATGGCAGCCCGCAGTCTCTCTGTCGCAGCCTCAAGCGCGAAAGTCAGCGTTGATCTCCTTACTTTGGAAAGCTTTGAGGCTATGCTCGCCGAGAACGCGTCAATCCTTGACGAAGGCAGGGATATGGAAACATGCTTCCCGGAAAACTCGCTTTCAACTGCCGAGGCCAGAGGCTCAATGCCGGAGTGGTCGGTAGATGACAGCGAGGAGAGAGATATTTCATTGTAGCCGGTATCCGCCTGGGAGGCGCGGGTCAGTTCAATAAGTTTGTTAACGCTCCTTTCCCTCGCGGGCCTGGTCGACATTCCGCTCACGCAAAATCTGCAGCCCCTGACGCAGCCGCGCATAATCTCAAGAGTTATCCTGTCCTGCACAACATTCATGTACGGAACTACCGGTGAGACCGGAAAATACGTTTTATCAAGATCCTTCACCCAGGCCTTTCTTATTGTATCAGGAGCTGTTTTTTCATTTTTGATATAGCTCTTTACCGCGCCTGAAGGGGCGTACTCCGGGGTGTAAAAAGACGGGACATAAACGCCTTCAACCGCGGCGGCAAGTTTCAAGAATTCTTTCTTTGAGAGTTTCTCCTTTCTCTTCTTCGCGAGCAGAGCGGCAAGCGCTGCTATGCTTTCCTCCCCGTCGCCTATGACGAAAAGATCAAAGAAATCGGCGAGCGGCTCGGGGTTAAACGCCGAAGGGCCTCCGCCGAGAATAAGAGGATCTTCTTCTTTTCTTTTTGACGAGAGGAACTCGAGACCGGAAAGGTCCAGAAGCTGCAGCACATTGGTAAAGGTCATCTCATACTGGAGGGTAATTCCGAGACAGTCAAATTCTTTCGCCGGAGTAAATGTTTCCAGCGAATAAAGAGGCACGCCCTGCTCGCGCATAATTTTTTCCATGTCCGGCCAGGGCGAAAACGCCCGTTCCGCCAGGCAGTTTGGAAGACCGTTTAAGACGCCATAAAGAATCTTTAACCCCAGATAGGACATCCCTATCTCGTAAACCTCGGGAAAAGCCAGCAGGAACCTCGCCTCTGCGGAAGCGTGAGCCTTCACGACAGAGTTGTACTCTCCGCCGGTGTATCTCACAGGCTTCTGGACAAAAGGCAGTATGTCTTTATATAGTTTCTCTTTTAGTGTCATGTCAGCTTGAGGACCTCTTTATTGAGGAATGCACATTTAAAAGTATGCCGATCAGAGCCATGGTGAAAAGCAAAGAAGAGCCGCCGTAGCTTAAGAGCGGCAACGGCACTCCGACGACAGGCAGAATCCCTATGGTCATTCCTATATTCATAAACAACTGGGCTGTCAGAAGGCTCACAACCCCTGAAGCAAGGAGCATTCCCGCCTTATCCTTGGCGTGCATCGCTATTTTTAACCCTTCAAGGATCATCATGAGATAGGTCAGAAGCAGAATAAACACCAGCAGGAAACCCATCTCCTCTCCTACCACGGCAAAGATGAAATCCGTGTGATGTTCCGGGACAAAATTTAGCTGGCTCTGCGTTCCTTTCATGAACCCTTTTCCAAAGATGCTGCCTGAACCCACCGCGATCTTTGACTGTATTACCGAATAGCCGCTGCCGAGCGGATCGCTCTCGGGGTTCAAAAATGAGAGCAGGCGGTTCTTCTGGTAACTTTTCATCAGCGTAAAATAATACACGGGAGCGAAGATGGCCATCAGAGTTATCAGATACCCGAGATACCTGATGCTCACCCCCCCGATGTATAGCAGGCAGAAAAAGAGCGGTATAAAGACCAGCCCGGTTCCGAGGTCCGGCTGAATAATTATCAATACAAGGGGAATGGCCGTCATTATGCCAATTTTTATCAGGCCTTCAAGAACTTCCGCCTTTCCCTTATTATCCAGGATAAACCTGGAAAGAGCCAAAGGCATCGTAAACTTCGCGAGTTCGGACGGCTGGAAAGTGAACGGGCCTATATGGAACCATCGCATGCTTCCTCGGAAGAAGAGCAGAAGTATCAGCAGGACCACCGTGAACCAGTAGAGTTTGTCGGCTATTTCTATCCAGGTGCCATAGTTTATGTAACTGACAACAAACATTACGCCAAGGCCTATGGCGGCCCACAGAATCTGCCTCAAATAGAAGGTCTTGTAAAGAGAACGATATTCCACGCTGTTCGTAGCCGAATATATCATCAGCACGCTGAAAGCGAGAATGATCACCACACAAGAGAGTATGACAATATTAAAAGTCTTTGCTGGCGCTCTTGGCATACTTCTCCTTTTTAATTTTAAAATAAGCTTCTATGACTGATTTAACGACGGGCGCGGCATCTGTTCCGCCGCCGCCTCCCGAGCCTTCGAAAAAGGCGATAGCCGAGATCTCCGGATTATTGAACGGGGCAAACCCTATAAAAGAAGCGTGCGATGGCCCATGAGGGTTCTCGATGGTAGCTGTTTTCCCTGCGATTGCGAAATTTGATTTGGCGTTCCGTCCTGTTCCTCCGAGATTAACCGACTGCCAGAGTCCCTTCTTAACAGTCACGAGATCCTCGTTCCTGATGGTTATGCTTTTTACCGCGGAGGGCAGGACAACTTTATCTCCGACAGCTCTGACAATGTGCGGACGGTAAAGAGTTCCATTATTTATAAGGATATTGTAGGAATCAAGCATCTGGAGCGGGGTCGCAAGCAGGTAACTTTGCCCGATTGCGAGCTGGATTGTGTTGCCCGGGAACCAGTGCGAATGATGAAACCTCTCTTTCCAGGCGGCATCAGGAACTATGCCTTTGCGCTCACCGTCAAGGTCCAGGCCTGATTCAGTGCCGAAACCAAATAGCCGGCTGTAGGCGGCGAGTTTTTCGACCTTTACCAAAAGGCCGGTCTGGTAGAAAAAGATGTCGCAGGACTGCCCGATCGCGTCAACGATGTTAAGACTGCCGTGTCCTTCCAGCTTCCAGCAGTTATAGTTCCAGTCAGAATACCAGTAGATGCCGCGGCAGGCGAATTGGTCCTTTTCCGTAAGCAGGCGTTCTTCCAGGGCTGCCGTGGCCGTAACTATCTTAAAAGTTGAACCCGGCGAATACAGCCCAGAAACGGCTCTGTTCAGGAAAGGCATCTCCGGGCTGTTGATAAGGTCTGACCATTCCCGCTTGTCCAGCTTGCCGCTGAAGATGTTGGGGTTGAACCCGGGGTGGCTTACCATAGCGTAGATCTCGCCGTTTCTCGGATTCATCGCGATGACACAGCCTTTGCGCCCGCGGATGAGCTCCTCGCATGTATTCTGCAATTTAGCGTCAATGGTAAGCGTCAGGTCAGTGCCCTTAACGAAAGGCTTGCTGCCGGCCGGTTTTATCTGGCGTCCCGCGGAGTCCACGACTATTTCCCTTGAACCATTCACGCCGCGCAGGACCTCGTCATAATGCTTCTCCACGCCGGCCCGGCCTATAGAATCGCCGATGAAATATTTATTATTGGAGACTTCATCCATGTTTGATTCGCCGACGTAGCCGAGAACATGGCAGCTGTAGTCCTTCCCTGAATAATTGCGTTTAGGTTCCGTATCAACCCTGACGCCCGGCAGATTGCTTTCTTCAAGACGGGATACCACCTGGGAGGGAACATCGCCTTTTATCTTTACCGCTTCAAATACCCTGTATTGCTGCTTTTCAAGTTTCGCGAGAAGGTCCTCCTCGCTCAAATCAAGCAGTTTGGCCAGGTCTGAAACAACCTTGTCCTTGTTCTTGAGGTCGGCTGGAACAACTGAAACTGTAAAGGAAGGAACGTTGTTGACGAGAATTTCACCGTTCCTGTCGGAAATCAACCCTCGGCAGGCGCGGTCCGGAATAACACGGGTGCTGTTGCTCTGTGCCAACCCCCTGTAATAGCTGCCCCGTATTACCTGAAGCCATAAGAGCCGTAAAACTATTATGCCGAAGAGTCCGATAATTACGGCAAGTATAACGCCGAACTTTTTGCTATCCTCTCTGTCCTGCTGGCGCTTAAACACCATAGGCCTTCCTGGTCCTGACGAAAACACCTTTCAACGCGGACCCTGCCCCAAGCAGAGCGAACATCAGCAGGCCGGTATAGAGCGCCGAGGGAACAGTGTAAAAGAAAAAATGCGTGAATATATTGGGTCCTCCGTAATAGACATTGAGCAGGACCAGAGAGGCAAACCCGTCGATGAGCGTGACCAGCGCGGCAATGCCTGCTTTTGAAAGATAGTTTTCGCTGTACGTCTGTTTGAGAAGAAGTCCCGCGAAAAAACCATTAACCGCCTGGACAGTCAGGCCCAGCCCGAAATATCCGCTGCTGACGAAGTCCTGCATAAGGCCGAGCGGCAGGCCGTACCTGATCATGGAATCGACCGCGCCTTTCTTGGAAGAAGTAAACACGAGCGCGATAACAAGAAAATTTGGAGCGGCTCCAAGAACCGCAAATTCCCGGCCGAGGCTGGTCTGCAAAAGAAAACAAAGGAAAAGCAGCACGAAGTCTTTTAGCATCAATATTTCACCACAACGAGGACTTCTTCGAGTTTGAGCACATTCACGGAGGGCCTGATTTCTACATCATAGCTCATACCGTCGCTTGTCTGCGTAACCGCGGTCACTTCCCCTACTTTCACGCCTTTGGGGTAAATCTTTCCGTCCCCTGAAGTGATTATTGCGTCGCCGGGTTTTATATCGTCATTTATTGAGAGAAATTTCATTTCGCAGAGGTCCCTGCCTTTGCCCTTCACAGATCCCGCGCATCTTGCGCGCTGGGCAATGCAGCTGACGCTGCTCCTGATATCGGTCAGCAGAAGGACCTTGGAGTAATTGTTTGAAACGCTGAGGACTTTGCCGACGAGCCCGGAAGGCGCGACAATTGACATATCTTTCACGATGCCGTCATCGGAACCGAGGTCAATGGTGAGTGAAGAGAAATAACTGTCAGGATCATAACCGATAACCGCGGCAGGTTTGAGTTTAAAGCCGGAATTGCGGACATAATTGAGAAGTTTTCTCAGGCGTTCGTTCTCATTCACAGCCTCAAGCAGTTCTGTGTTCTGCGCGTTCAAAAGAGCAAGTTCTTTGTTCAGCCTTTCGTTGTCGCTTTTTATGCTGAAAAAAAAGAGAAGGTTTTCGGAGAGGTTAACGGCGGACTTTCCCGCGCCCGAGACAAGTTTCTGCCAGGGGGCCACGGCTTCGGTTACAAAACCGCCTGACTGCCCGCCGCCGCTTCTTAGAATAAGAGTTATTGCAATAAAAACTATGACGGCCAGCGCGAGCGCCACATAGACTCTGTTCTTCCAGAGGAATTTACGCCACATTGGGTCCGCAGCCTTCCGTTAGAAGTATTCTTTCTCGAAAACGGCGACCGCTTCCAGAAGCCCGGTGTCGTCATCGAGAAGTTTACCCACACCCTGCACAACACAGGTTACGGGATCTTCAGACAGATTAATGGGAACTCCGGTCTCGTATCTTAGGCGTTCCGCAAATCCTTTAAGGAGAGAAGTGCCGCCCGCAAGAATTATTCCCTTGTCCACTATGTCGGCCGAGAGTTCCGGAGGAGTGCGTTCCAGGGTGCCTTTTATTGCCTCTATTATCTGGGAGACAGGATCCTTTATGGCTTCCCTTACCTCTTCCGAAGTTATTTCCAGGGTTCTCGGAAGGCCGGTAACTATATCCCTGCCCCTGACGCTTATCTTGAGCTCTTCTTTAAGCGGAAAAGCCGAACCTATTTCCATCTTAATGTCTTCCGCGGTCCTCTCCCCTATAAGCACGTTGTAGGAACTCTTTAAATACTGGGAGATGGCCTCTGACAATTTGTCGCCGCCGACGCGGACGGAAGTATTGCAGACTATGCCCTTAAGAGAAATGACGGCTACTTCGGTTGTACCTCCGCCTATATCGGCTATCATATTTGCCGACGGAGTGTCGATGGGAAGCCCCGCTCCGATTGCCGCTGCCATGGGTTCCTCAACCAGGTATACCCTTCTCGCCCCGGCCTGCTCGGCTGAATCCCGGACCGCTCTCTTCTCAACCTCAGTCACTCCGGAAGGAATGCCGATGACTATCCTCGGCCTCACGGGAGTCCTCTTATTGTGAACCTTATTAATAAAATGCTTGAGCATTTTTTCTGTTACTTCAAAATCGGCTATGACGCCGTCTTTCATCGGCCTGATTGCCACGATATTAGTAGGAGTGCGCCCCAACATGGTTTTTGCTTCCCTGCCGACGGCGAGTATTTCGTTAGTCTCTTTTCTAAGCGCGACGAGAGAGGGTTCGTTAAGAACAATGCCTCTCCCTTTCACATAGACAAGCGTGGTGGCGGTACCGAGGTCTATCGCCATGTCATTGGAGAAGAAACCAAATATCCAGTCTAAAAGCATTTGCGCCTCCGTTCTCAGATATTATAGCGGGCAGTTCCCTTTAATACTTCGCGCTGCAGTACGCGGTTACTTCCTTCTCAATGCGCTCCGAGTCCGTCAGGAGCGAGTCAGATTCTTTCCGCACCGCGGATTTGAACGCCTCGTCTTTGGAATAGGCAAGGTTGATGCGCACATTAACAAAAGCTGCTTTGAGAGCGGCCAGAGCAAAAACCGCCGCGACTTCCACATCGCTTAAAAGCATGGCGTTTCCCTTCGCGTAAAGCGGCCTGCAGACCTCAAGCACTTTTGCAGAAGCTTTCATAACCTTAAGCGGAGTTGCCGACGCCTGTTTCGTGAGTTCTTCCCTGCGCGCCTCTTTTTCGGAATCCGTAAGAGCCGAGTTTTTTGTTTCTTTTACCCCGGCGGAATACGCGGAGTAACCGTCAACATCCGACTGGAGCAGGCCAAGAAGTTCAACCCTGAGCTCCTCGGAAGTTTTTAGCAAAGTCTTGATATCTTCTTCCACGCCTTTAAAACGCTCGTTGCCTGCCGTAAAATTGCAGACCATTGAGTTGAGCGCGGCGGCAAGCGAACCGACAAGCGCGGCTGCTGCTCCTCCGCCCGGGGCCGGTAGCCTCGCGGCTAAGTCATCGCTGAATCTATTAAGCGTTTCAGACGAATAATTCATGGGTCAACCGTTCCGCGGAATATTTCCATGCAAAAGAAGGCATTCTTTCGGAGTCAGCCGCTTCCACCAGTATAACACCCGCGCCGGCAAGCAGCCTGAGAGATTTTATCGCGAGCAGGCCGTCCCTGTCCGTTCTGTGGTAATAAGGGCTTCTGGCTATGCATACCGGAAGTCCCGCGTGGCCGTTCAGCTCAAGCTGTTCCAGTTCTTTTTCCGCCTTGGCCGAATAAGAAACCCTTGCCATGCCGTAAATCTCTTTGACAATCAGCTTCACCTTTTCTTTTATTGTGTGGTCAAGTTCGTAAACCGGCTTGTAATAGCTCTTCTGAGTTCGTATAACTTCGAGCACGCTTTTTACCAGCTCGAGATTCTGTTTCACGCCGCTGCCGTTTGTGGAGGAGAATACAACCTTAACACCCAGGTCAGAACAGCTCCTGGCAATTATCTTTATTTCGTCCTGGGTAGCGTCTCTTTTGTCATTCACGTTTACAAGCACGGGGATGCCGAACTTTTTCGCGGATTCAATGTTCCTGAGGAGTTCAGGTACGCCTTTTTCGAGCGATTCCAGATTTTTTCCGAAGGCGGAATTAAGATCCGAGCCTCCGTAGTAATTTAGTTCAGGAATGAAAGTGTTCAGTACTATCATATCCGGTTTGATGCCGGAATCTCTTGCCGTTACATTCAGGAATTTCTCAAGGCTGGAATCAACTGACCCGTCAAGCCTGGCTACCACATATTCCGAAAGGCTTTGGGCTGTCTTAATAGCGGTGATGTTGCCCGGAGGCAGCATTCTGCTGGACGGGGAAACATAGACGAAAGCAGGATCTCCCCTTCTGGACTGCATAAGCGTGGGCTTAAGCGTGTCTTTTAGCAGGTAAGAAACCGCGTCCTCAAGCTCCAAATCCTTCAGAGTCAGAGGGCTGCCGTCTTTATTGAAACCTACTATCACCCGCTCCACCCTTGCTTTTAGGTCATCGAAGGAAACTGACAGTGAAGCAACCGCGGCGAGCTCGGAATGCAGAATGTACTCGAATTTCTCTTCCTTCACGTGCCTGTTAGGCTTGTTGTTGTACATTCCGGTTATTACATTGCGGAGAGGTTCGTCCACAAAAGCCGAAGCGCGGTTCCAGTTAATTACGGCGCTGCCGGCTTCGGAATTGGGGTCTGCAACGGCTTTATTACTAAGGAACGCGGAGATAAGATTGTGCGCCTGGAAAATATTGAAGAAATCAACATTCTTAAGAAAAACATCTTCTACCGGAAATATTTCCGGATGCCCCTCGTGGCGCATAACCTGGTCGGGAGTGAAAGACGGCAGGCAAAGCGCGGTTTTCTTGCGGAGCAAAACCAGGGATTCAACAAGCCTGTCACAGATATTGCAGCCGTTCCCGTTTATGCCTTTGACCGAAGGAGTTGAGGTTATAAGGATCAGCTTGCCGCCGTCCCTTAAACTCTTTCCGGCCGCGGAGAAAGTGAGTTTTGCCGAATACTTGCCTATGTTCTCCAACTCTTTCTTTCTCAGGCCTATTTTTGCCGCCACTTCTGCCGCTGATTTGAGTTTCGTTTCGATAATTTTTGCTTTTTTCATGGTCAATTAGTCTATCATTATTGACCAAAATAGTCAATGAAATCAATGGAAAACACCTTGCTATGTTGTAAATACCGCTGATTTTTAAAGAATTTTAGGATCAGCCCGCGGCCAACATACGGTCAATAGCCCTTTTCGCCTTAACTCTAATGGCCTCAGGGACTTTTACCTCTGTGTTCATATCCTGAAGAGCCCAGAGCACCTTCTCGAGAGTGTTCTTTTTCATGTTTGGACATAATGCCGTTTCAGAAGCTGCTATGAAATTCTTTCCGGGAACAAGTTTTCTCAGCCGGTAGAGCATCCCGATCTCCGTCGCAATTATTATATCGGTGGCCTTTGCCTTTCTGCTGTAGGTAATAAAACCCTCAGTTGAACACACCACATCGGCAAGCGCGCAGACTTCCTGCCTGCATTCCGGGTGCGCCATCACCAAGGCTCCCGGATATTCCTTCTTCTTTGCTGTTATATGCTCCGGAAGGATTTTAGCGTGCGTGGGACAATAACCGTCCCAGAGGATAAGTTTTTTGCCCGTCTTTTTCGCTGTATAAGCCCCCAAGTACTTGTCAGGAACAAAGAGAACCTTATCCTCTTTTACGGAGTTTACCACCTGCACCGAGTTGGCTGAAGTGCAGCAATAATCGCTCTCGGCTTTGACTTCAGCGCTGCTGTTAACGTAGGTGACGACCGGCGCGCCGGGATTTTCTTTTTTGAAGGCGCGGAGCTGCTCAGCCGTTATCATATCTGCCATAGGGCAACCGGAGGAAGCGTCAGGGATAAGGATCTTCTTTTCAGGGCAGAGAATCGCCGCCGTTTCGGCCATGAAATGCACGCCGCAAAAAAGCACGACATCGGCCTTTGTCTTCGCGGCTTCGCGGGAAAGCCCCAGGGAATCTCCGAGTATATCCCCTATATCCTGAACCTCAGGAAGCTGGTAGTTGTGCACAAGTATGACCGCATTGCGGTCCTTCTTTAGTTTGGCTATGTCGGCAATCAGTCTGGCATTATCCATAACACCCTCGGCAAACATGAGCCTCCCCGGCCTAAAGTCCGGGGTGTCTCTGCTGTATTGTAAAAATTATTCGTGCCAAATTTCCGCCGGAGGCGAGACCTCGCCGGCCGCTAAGCGGCCCGGCGGGCATCCCCGCCATGAATGGCGGGGTGTTCTTTGGCACAAGCGCATAAATTCGAAGCTTGAAATTCGAAATTCGAAACAAAATCTTGCCGGCTATTTTCGAATTTCAGATTTCAGATTTCGAATTTGCTCTTTCTATTACTCCCCCTCCCACCACCTTCCTTCCCTGATAAAAAACGGCTATCTGCCCCGGGGTAATAGCCCACTGCGGGGTTTTAAACTCAACAAAACCTTTTCCGCCCTTAATGGCGAAAATAGCCGGCTGTTCTTTGTGCTTGTAGCGTATCTTCGCCTTTATTTTGACTGTCCGTTTAACGGAGCGCGGAAGATTAAGCACAAGTTCTTTCACCGTAAAGCGCTTTGAAAACCCAAGTTCTTTAGGGCCGGCTACAACCCGGTTATGCTTTGCGTCCAGTTTTAAAACATACAGAGGTTCTTTTGAGGAAAGCCCGAGCCCTCTTCTCTGTCCAATGGTATAATTCATTATTCCGTTGTGCTTCCCGAGAAGAGAACCCGACGGATCCACAATTTTTCCGGGTTCCGCTCCTTTGCCGAAGTTTCTCTTTATAAAACCCGCGTAGTCATTGTCCTCAACGAAACAAATCTCCTGGCTCTCCTCTTTGTCAGCAACAGCAAGGCCAAGTTCTCTCGCCTTTTCCCTCACCTCCGGCTTTGTCAGACCTCCGAGAGGAAACAGGATATTCCCCAGCAGTCCCTGGGTTAACGAGTAAAGAACATAAGACTGGTCTTTATTGCCGTCCTTTGCCTTCGCGAGGAAAAGGCCGGCTCCATTTTTTTCTTTAATTATTCTCGCGTAATGTCCCGTGGCAATATACTTGCAGCCCAGTTCCCGCGCTTTACGAAACAGAAGTCCAAACTTAAGATGCCTGTTGCACTCCACGCAGGGATTGGGAGTCCTCCCGGCAAGGTATTCCGAGGCAAATTTCTCAATTACTTTGCGGAAGAATTCCTCTTTAACGTTCATCACATAATGCGGAATACCTAATTTCGCTGCCACACGCCTTGCGTCCTCAATGGAGGAAAGCGAGCAGCACCCGTCAGAGCGGTCTTCACGTCCGGCCCAAACTTTCATGGTCACGCCGACGGGTTCATAACCTTTTTCCATAAGCAAAGCGGCGGCCACCGAACTGTCGACGCCGCCGCTCATTGCAACGAGAACCCTGGTTCCCGTCTTACTTTTTTTCTTCATCGCTGTCACAAGCTGCGTGCTCGTGATCTTCTTCTTTAAACTCAATTCCCAGCCCTTTGCCCGTGGTCTTGGTGAGATAGTCGTCAATGGCTTTCTTCAGAGCCTGTTCGGCAAGCACCGAGCAGTGCATCTTCACTTTGGGAAGTCCGCCGAGCGCTTCGGCAACTGCCGCGTTTGTCAGTTTCAGCGCGTCTTCAAGTTTCTTTCCTTTAATCAATTCCGTGGAAATACTTGAAGTGGCAATCGCCGCGCCGCAGCCGAAGGTCTTGAACTTAGCGTCGGTAATAATACCGTCCTTCACTTTGATGTAGAGCTCCATAATGTCGCCGCAAACGGGGTTTCCCACATGGCCTACTCCGTCGGGATTCTCCATCTCGCCCACATTCCTGGGGTTTCTGAAGTGGTCCATAACTTTTGAGCTGTAATTTTCCATATTGTTCACCTCTGTCTGATGATACTAAATATAGGCTATTATTGGCAATGACTTTTATCATACAAAAAAAAACAAGAAACTTTGTGTGATTACACCGACAACTGCTTTCGATTGCACCGATAAATCCTCGTTTACAATACTCCCAGCTCGCTTCCTACTTTTTCGAGGTTCTTTTTCCTTCTGCTAAGCGACGGGTGCGTGGAGAGAAGGTTTACGAAAAAGTTTTCCTTGAACGGGTTAACAATAAAAAGGCTTGCCGTTGCCGGCACGCCGCCGGTGATCGGAGCTTCCTTCGACCAGGCGCTGAGCTTTTCAAGGGCGCTAATGAGGCTTTGCGGGCGGTTGGTCACGCGAGCCGAGTTCTCATCGGCCATATACTCCCTTGTCCTGCTTACGGCCAGCTGTATCAACGGCGCGGCAATAAGCGCCAGCAGGTAAAGGGCGATAATCACAACCGGGTTCGGCCCGTCATCATCGCGCCCGCCGGTAAAGAACGCCGCGATTCTTGCAAACTCCGCAAGAAGAGTGATGGCGGTGGCCATGGCAACCGCTATCATCATAACCAGGGTGTCTCTGTGCTTGACATGCGAAAGTTCATGCGCGAGCACGCCTTCAATCTCCTGTTTGTCAAGCGCCTCCAGCAGTTCAGGAGAAACGGCTACAGCCGAATGTGCGGGATCCCTGCCTGTCGCAAAAGCGTTGGGCACTCCCATATTGATGACATAGAGTTTTGGCATGGGCAGTTCCATGCGGCCCGAGAGCTCTCTCACTATGTGGTAGTAAGCCGGGTAATCCGAAGCAGTCACGGGTTTTGCCCCGTACATCTTAAGGATTATCTTATCGGAAAACCAGTAGGTGAAGAAATTCAGCAGCAGGGCTACGCCGAAGGCAATAAGCATCCCTTTCTTTCCTCCTGCGGCTCCGCCTACGATTATCAGCAGCGCGAACATGGCAACAAAAAGCAAAGCAGTTTTCAGATAGTTCATCCCTCTCTCTCCTTCTTAAGAGTGTCAAACGTCTTTGATTCAATATTGTGCCCACGGGCAAAATCGGCGGCAGGCATAAGCCTTTTGCCTTCAGGCTTCAGTTCCAGAAGCAAAAGGATCCCTGAAGCTGTGCCGACCGCGACCCCGGCTCCGGAAGCAGGGCCTATTCGACCGGGTTCAAGTTTTGTTTTTCCGGCAGACAGGCCGCTCTTTAGTATTTTTATGTTGTGCCCTCCCAGGCAGGCTGAGGCGCCCGGAAGCGGTGAAAGCCCTCGTATTAAATTATGAATTTCTTCGGCCGGTTTTCCCCAGTCAATGCGGGTATCCTGCTTGGTTATCTTTGGAGCCTGAGTCGCCTTTGAATGATCCTGCGGGCGGCGCGGCGCGTGTCCTTTTTCTATCAGGACAACGGCTTCGAGTATAAGTTTCGCAGACAGCTCCGCGAGCCTGTTGCCGAGGCTTCCAGCGTCGTCGCCGGAAAGGATTTGCGAAGTTTCATTGAGAATAATATCGCCGCTGTCAAGTTTGTACTCAATGAACTGAACGGTAACCCCGGTCTCTTTGTCTCCGTTAATGATTGCCCTGTTTATAGGAGCGGCTCCTCTCAGTTTTGGAAGCAAAGAAAAATGCGAGTTGATGGAGCCGTATTTCGCAGCCCTTATAAGTCGTTCCGGCATTATCTGGCCGTAGGATACCACAATTATCAGGTCGTAAGCTCCCTTCTCGGTTTCGGCAATAAAAGCCACGTCTTTCACTGATTCAGGCTGCAGCACATTCAGCTTATTGGAAAGAGCGAATTCCTTAACAGGAGAGGCCTTTATCCGCAGGCCCCTGCCCCTTGGTTTATCCACTCTGGTGACAACCGTTATATCATGCGCTTTTCCCGCGTAAAGCGCGGCAAGCGTGGGGACGGCTATTTCGGGTGTGCCGAAGTACAATATTTTCATAAAACCTCTATCTATCAAAAGTTCTTAAGGTTTGTAAGGTTCATAAGGTTTATAAGGTAAGATCAAAATCAGTCCGACTGATTCTAATCCATAGTTGACTGCAAATGGTTTAGATTTTCACCTTACAAACTTTACAAACCTTAAAAACCTTATTAACTTTTCTTTGATAGTTTTTTTAACTCTTCCAACTGCTTCTTTAACAGCATTTTTTTTGTGATTCCGAGATGGTCTATGAAAAGAACTCCGTTTAAATGGTCTATTTCGTGCTGTACCGCCCTTGCGAGTATACCTTCGGCCTCAAACTCAAATTTCTTGCCGTCAAGGCCGGTCGCGGCGAAACCTATTTTCTCGGGACGCTCGACTTCCGCGGAAACATCAGGGAAACTCAGGCAGCCCTCTTCCAGCTTAACACCGCCTTTGGCACCGATGATCTCCGGATTTATAAGCGTAAAACAATGGCCTTTTGTCTCGCCCCTGTTGGTATCAATGACTACCAGCCTCTCAAGAGCTCCGACCTGGTTTGCAGCAAGGCCTACTCCGCGGGCTTTCTTCATAACCTCAAACATGCGCGCGGAAAGGTCCCTTATCCTGTCGTCTATTTTTGCGACCTGGAGAGCTTTCTTTCGAAGGACCGGATCGCCGAATATTATCACACCCTTGTTCGTCATGCTTCAATTGTAGCAGTCACCCCTCAAAAATTCAAGTATTGACTATGTTTTAGGCTTAAGTTATACTTTTTATAATTGTCAACGTCCAAAGGACTGCAATGAAGATACAGAACCTGCTTCTTTTATGCGTTGAAAAGCACGCTTCAGACCTGATTCTCACCGCAAACACACCCCCTATAATCCGTAAAGACGGCGAAGTTATCAGAACTGACTTTGAGCCGCTTACACCAGAAAAAGTGCAGGAACTTGTAAAATCATTGCTCACGCCTGAACAGGTAAAAGAGTTTGCCCTGAAGAAAGACCTTGACCTTTCCATGGAAATCAAAGGAATCAGCCGTTTCAGGATAAATGTTTACTATCAGAAAGGCACTATGGCTGCCGCCCTTAGGATTGTACCCCTCGAAGTGCCTACAATAGAAGGGCTTAACCTTCCTCCTATTCTAAAAAAACTCGCGCTCCTTCCCCGCGGGCTAATACTGGTTACCGGCCCCGCCGGCAGCGGAAAATCCTCAACGCTTGCCGCGATGATACAATATATAAATTCCAACAAACGCTGTCATATTATCACCATTGAAGACCCTATAGAATACATGCACGAAAATGACCTGAGCATCGTGGAACAGCGCGAGCTCAACATTGACACGGATTCTTTCGCGGACGCGCTGAAACACGTGGTCCGGCAGAGCCCTGATGTTATCCTCGTCGGAGAAATGAGGGATTTGGATACCATCTCTACCGCGATCACAGCCGCCGAGACCGGGCATCTGGTGCTTGCGACTCTCCACACCATCGACGCGCCGCAGACAGTTCACCGCATTATAGATGTCTTCCCGGGAAACCAGCAGGAACAGATACGGACACAATTTGCCGGATCACTTGCGGCTATTATTTCCCAGCAGCTTCTGCCTTCAGCCGCGGGGAAAGGACGGGTCCCCGCCGTTGAAATCTTGATCAACACCCCCGGCATAAGGTCCCAGATAATGCATAACGACATCCAGCAGATTCCGCTGCACATCCACACCGGCAAGGATGCAGGCATGATTACCATGAACCAGTCTCTGAAACGCCTTGTTGAGGAAGGAAAAATAAAACTGGAAACGGCAGCCGCCAGGTCCTCCTCTCCTTTGGAATTCACCGAGATGTTCACAATAGGCAAGGAAGTGCGCGTAAGGACATTTTTCTCTGCATTTTCAAGCCTTACCCGCATCCTGCTCAAACGCAGATACCTGCTCTACAGGGCGGTAAAGCGCGGCATAGAAACGCACAATGAAGATTTGGTTAGAATGAGAGGACACCGCTAAAACCCGCCAAATTATTATACGGAGGACAAATGCCCGTAATCCCTGCTACAAGCAAAGCGTATCTTAGAATGCTGAAAGAGGATTGCCTTAATTTTTGGGAAACCTACTCCCTTGACAAAAAGTACGGCGGATACCTTACCTGCCTTGAGCGGGACGGCTCGGTCTACGACACGGATAAATTCATCTGGCTTCAGGGACGGCAGATCTGGACTTTCTCTATGCTGTACAACCGCCTTGAAAAGAATAAAAAGTGGCTGGAGATAGCCGCTCACGGCTATGACTTCTTAAGCAAGCACGGGAGGGCTGCCGACGGAAACTTCTACTTCTCTCTGGACAGAAAAGGCAGTCCCCTTATCCAGCCGTATAATATTTTCTCGGACTGTTTTGCCTGCATGGCGCTGAGCCAGTACTCTCTCGCTTCAGGCAGCAAGGCGGCCAAGTCCGGCGCCTACGAAATCTACAAAAGAATACTGAAACGCAGGGACAACCCCAAAGGCAAATGGACAAAAGCGTATCCCGGGACCCGCCCGCTAAAGAGCTTCTCTCTTCCCATGATACTCAGCAATCTGATGCTCGAACTTGAATGGATGCTGGACAAGAAAGAAATAGACAGCACTCTCGACGCCTGCGTTAAAGAAGTGCTGGAAGTATTCTATCAGAAGGACCGGGGCATAATATTTGAACACGTGAAACCTGACGGTTCCCTCTCGGACACTTTTGAGGGCAGGACCATAAATCCGGGACACGGTATTGAAGCAATGTGGTTCCTGATGGACATCGCCGAAAGAAGAAACGACCTGAAATTGGCAGAAAAATGCTCTGAAATAACCTTAAACATCCTGAAACATGGCTGGGACAAAAAGTACGGCGGCATTTTCTACTTCCTTGACGCGCAGGGACACCCGCCCCAGCAGCTGGAATGGGATCAGAAACTATGGTGGGTCCATCTTGAAACGCTGATATCGCTGCTGAAAGGCTACAGAATGACAGGCAGGAAAGAACTGTTTGAGAAATTCCTGGAGGTCCACGAGTACAGCTGGAAACATTTCCATGACGCGAAATACGGCGAGTGGTTCGGCTATTTAAACAGGAGAGGAGAAGTCCTGCTTCCTCTAAAAGGAGGAAAGTGGAAAGGCTGTTTCCACCTTCCGAGGGCGCTCTTCATAATTCAGAGGGAACTGCAATTGCTCGGGATGTAATTCCCGCGGTTAGAGCAGTATTTTCCGGTTCTTTCTCGCCGATTCCTCGCAGGCAAAAGCCGCCTGCATGGTCTTGTAGGAATCAAGCGCCGTGAACAATTCCTTTTTCCCCTTCCCGACTCTTTCAATAAAATCCCTGTCCTGATAAACAAAAGATTCATAAAGCTGGGCCGCGCTGTACTTTTTGAATATCTTTTTTGAAACCAACTTTGACTTCCACGCCCCGTCTTTTTGTTTGACGAGCTTGCAGGTCGTAAGAGATTTATCCCAGTAGTTGTAACTGAGGCTGCCCCTGGTGCCGATAAAATCAAACCTGAGGGAATGCCCGTATTTCGGATAATCGCTGTCTTTCAGCCCGTAGTTTGCGGCAGCCAGTCCGGTAATGAAACTTATATGGGCGACAGCCCCGTTCTTGAAAGCAAAGGTCGCGTAGCAGTTGTCCATAACTTCATAATGCCTGGATGTGTTCGGCCCGTGATACACTTCAACCGATTTCATATCCCCAAGAAAATGCCTGAAAGTGTCTATCTGGTGGCAGAGCTTCTCGATAAAGAGCCCGCCCGAGAGCTTCTGGCTGATCTTCCAGTCGTTGTCTTTTTGTCCGGGAGTCTGCAGGAAATGGATGTGTTTAATTTCCCCGACTTCCCCGCTGTCGACTATCTTCTTGATTTCAAGCATTATCGGGCAGGTTTTTAATTCAAACCCGATTGTGAGGAATCCTTTGTACTTTTTTGCGGCCTCAGCCATGGCCTTCGAATCGGAAAGCGTGTTAGCCATAGGCTTCTCGCACAGGACCTTAAGGCCGGCCTTAAGGGCGTCGACCGTCAACTGCCTGTGTGTCCAGTTCGGCGTGGAAATAATAACGGCATCAAGTTTCTCGTTCTTTATCATTTCCGCGAGGGAAGGATACATCGGAACCCCGTACCATTTTTGGCCCTGCTCCCTGCCGGCGGGACTGACATCGCAGCCTGCCACTACCCGTGCGTTCCTGTTCTTCAGGCACTCAATTCCGTGCCCTCTCGCGTTGCGCAAAATCCCGACCAAGCCGATGCGTACTTTCTTCATTTCCTTCCTCCCGCAAGTAAATAATTATTTTTTAAAGGGCGAATTTTTGCCCCAGATAGAATTCTTTCGCCTTCTTGTCGTTAACAAGCTCCTGCGCGGTCCCCGACATAAGTATCTTTCCGGAATATATAATGTAGGCTCTGTCCGTAATTGAAAGCGTTTCCCTTACATTATGGTCCGTAATAAGTATTCCAAGCCCTCTTTTTTTGAGTTGAAGTATGACCTGTTGTATTTCCGCGACTGTGATCGGATCTATTCCCACAAAAGGCTCGTCTAACAGCAGAAATTTCGGACGGGTCACAAGAGCGCGGGTTATCTCCACTCTCCTTCTTTCGCCACCGGAAAGAGTATACGCCATATGCTTGGCAAGATGCGCGATGCCGAATTCGTTCAACAGTTCCTTCAGGCGGGCCGACCGCTCCGCGCTTGAAATGTCAAGGGTTTCAAGAATGGCGTAGATATTTTCTTCTACCGTCATCTTTCTGAATATTGAGGGGTCCTGAGGCAGGTAACCGATGCCAAGCCTGGCGCGTTCATAGGTGGGAAGATCGGTAATGTCTTTGGTATCCAAAAGAACTCTTCCGAGGTTGGGTTTGATCAGCCCGACCACCATATAAAAGGTGGTTGATTTGCCGGCGCCATTTGGCCCAAGCAAGCCGACCACTTCGCCCTGGTTGACCAGAAGATCAACATTGTCAACAACAACGCGTTTTTTGTATCTTTTAGACAGCCCTGAGGTAGTTAGCACGCTCATTATTTCACGGCCTCCGTTTCCTTGACGTAAAACCTGGCCTTCACGCCGGAATCCGCAATCAGCAGGCGTTTTTTGAAATAGATCGTGAAGATATCCCCGGAAAATTCATCCTCCTGTTTCTTCACAACCGGAGAGCCCTCCAAAACAACCTTATCTTCAGACTGAAAAAGGTACGCCTTGCCGCACTTTACGGTCATATCGCCTCTGTCCATTTTCACATTCCCTGATGCCGAGGCTTTTCCGGCGCCGTTCTCAAGTTTCATTATGTCCGAACGCACGCGGGTCGTGATGCGCTCGGTCCCGACCGTCTCAAGAGAAGCGTTGCCGGTTACTTCAAGCTCTCTCTTTGATTTTATGTATTTGGCCGTGTCCCCCGTTACCGTATTGCCTTTTTTTTCGACAAACCTGACGTCCTGTTCGGCCAGGAGAACATCATCCCCGGGTTTCAGGCTTACCTTCTCCGCGTAAAGGGTATCATCGTTATGCGTTACCACCACTTTTCCGCTGTAAGTCATAACCTGAGTTTTGCTATCGGCTGACCAGCTGTTGGAACTTATTATTATCGGGTCTTTATCCGTTACCTGAATATCCTGAGAACCGGCCGGTACGGCAAGCAGTAAAAACACCATTGAGAACAGGCAGACAAGCCTCATTTTTTCGCTTTGTTCTCCTTTAGAGTTTCCACGTTTGTTATTCTGGTTGTGACCTTCTTAATGCTTATGTTCTCAAGCGCCATATCCGTCTTCAGTCCGATACCGGTCATGACATTCCCGCCCTTGGTTACTTTCACCGCTTTGTCCGTGTAGACGCTGCCGCCCTTATTGATCCAGTTCAGCTGTTCTGTCTCAAGTATTGAACCTTCGGAAGACTTAAGGAACACATTACCGGAAGCCTGAATATCATTTGTCGAGGTATTCAGCAGTCCTTCGTCGCTGATAAGATTTGAAACTTCCTTTCCCAGCCTGAAATATTTTGCCTTTACCTTGTAAAACTTAATAAGGTTTTCGCTCTGGTAGATACAGGCTTCCCCGGCGGCAATCTGGAAGGTCAGCTTTCCTTCGCTGGTCTGAGTGAGCTTAAGGCCCTTCATTGAAACCACGCCTTTGGGAATGTCCAGGGCTACCGGCTTCGCCCTGTTCGAACAGCCGGAAAGAAGCGCCAGAAGCAACAATGGAATAAGGACCGAAACCCTTTTCATTATTGCAAGATTAGCATAAAGAACCTGCGTTTTCAAGGCAAGAGAACGCAAAAGAAAAGCCGGGAGTTACCTCCCGGCTTTGTCTTAGGCAATATTTATGCGAATTTTAGTATTTGGAGAGGTTTTCCAGTTGTTTCGCTATCTTATACCGGAGCGACTTAAGCAATTCCGCCGGGTTTTTCACAACGGCCGTCTCGCCTGCTTCGTAGCCGGTCTGTATTCCGCTAGCAGGGTAATCCGGCACCCTGTTTCTCACTT
>Ga0209083_1001622_pt1 | contig 24682 bp, 13 predicted proteins | sample AM7aDNAmetaG_FD_184132 | JGI IMG/M metagenome (GOLD analysis project Ga0209083, IMG submission 184132) | Freshwater microbial communities from Finland to study Microbial Dark Matter (Phase II) - AM7a DNA metaG (SPAdes) (version 3) | ecosystem: Environmental > Aquatic > Freshwater > Lake ...
TCCGAGTGATTCAGCGAAGAGCTTACGGCTTGCGCGATGAGGGATATCTCCGGCTCAAAGTCCTCACATGCATGCTCCAGGAGATCTAAAAATGCTCAAATTCACCCACTCGAAAACCCGATGAGCCACAAATATTAGCCCGGATCTAAAAGGCGATATCCTAGCGGCGACGAGCAGCAAGTTTAACCGGATATTAGGGAAGCTTTATTTCTATTCCGCCGAAGCAAGCAAACAGTTTCAAAACATTGAACGCTTCAAACCGCTTTTGGTCATGGAGGAGGGTTCTTCGGATTTTAAACAGGCGCGTCAAGAGATGAAGAAATGGAAAGCCGCAGTTCAGCAGGAAGCCTCCTTGAAAGAGGAAACGATTCGGTTACTGGAGTGGATCAGCAGTCAGTTGATGTTCCCCCTGGCGAGTCATGTGAATGTCCGGAACGATCTAGGTGTCAAGATCCAAGGAATGTTCATGAACACGAATAATTGCTTCAGCGGCCCGTACTATAATCTGTGTTATTTGCTCAAAGGAGATCTTTTTAAGAGATTTGCTCATCGCCCGGATGATAGATGGCAATGCCCTCTCTGGTTGTTGACTGCTCTCAGAGCTGATGATCAGGAGGGTGTTAATTACAATATCCAAATGATGATTGAGAAGAGGCTCGGCACCGAATTGGACGCTGCGGTACAACGGCTGGATCAATCTGCGGAATATTCGGCATGGGCTGGGATGATCCGGAATTCTGAAGCCTGGAAGGCGCGTTCGCTCGAAGCGACAGAGAAAGATCCCGCCCGTTCTGAACAGAGAGTTCCATTCCAGTTGGATGCAATGGTGAGAGCATCAACGGAGACAGGGGAAGGCCTCAGGGCCGATGTGGAGACAATCCCTGAGGGGATACTGAAACAGTTTATCATTTTTCTGAATCGGCATCAGATAGACGATGTTATACCTCTTGGCGGTGTTGTTCGCGATACTCTTTTGGGGGTTGTTCCGGGGGATATCGCCTTCGGCGTGAGGGTTGTCTTGCCGAGGGCACTTCGGGAGCAATTTGATCAGGATGTCCGCATTTTAACGCCGATGGCGCTTGATCAGAAATACAAGCTCTCGTATCGCGCGGATATGGTTTTGAATAAAGTCGCCAGGCAAATGGGGATCTCACTCTCCCGATTATTCCGGCTGCGCGAAAATTTTCAGGGTATTTCCCTGGAAAATTCGTTCTCGGCTTTTGTGATCGGTGATCAGCTTGTCGATGTGAGCGGGAACAGCGGTTTGTCCATTGAAAAGATAGGGATGGACCGGAACGGACGCATCTATCAACCGTCCCATAAACAAAGTCTGCCGGATCTGTTAAATGGAATTATCGCTATCCGTCAGCTAACCGGTACGGGTCGTCAGCCCGGGATATCGGTAAAAAATGTTTTGAAAGCAGTTCGTTTTCGATATCAGTTCGGATTTATGCTCGAAAGAGGGACCGAGAGCCGATTTCTGTCGAGGAGACCTCCCTCACGGTGGATTCACTATTCTTTCAACACGCGGCTATGGCGGTCCGCCAAAATACTTGGCATAGCGCTATGGAATGCGATGCGGGACAGGGAACTCGCTCCTGCGTATCTGCGAGAGGCTTGGCGGAGAATGTGGAGTTTGCTATGGGATCATGCCGTTGTGGCGGATGCTCCCAGGCGATGGTTTGAGAAAGCGATCGGATCTGTGCAGGCCCGCGGTGCTCTGATTACGGATCTCGAACATTTCGGCGTTCTGAGAGATCTGCGATCCCAAGGTGTCGCTGTGGATGATATCATCGCCCGCTATCACATCGCCCTTCCGGAATCTCAAGCTCCACGGCTACCTGTCGGTGTCCGTTCGGAGGCACGTGAGCCAGAGAACGGTCTCCGCACTGAGAGAAACGGTTCGGGAACCGTTTCCGTTCGTGCCGAACCTCGAAGCGCTGTTGTTCCGTGGGCTGAACTGCCGGAGGTCCTGGGGATGCTTTTAAGACAGCGCGAAATCCTTGAAACGGAACAGAGAGATGCACGGGAAAGCGGACAGGAAAAAGTGGTGAGTTTTGTGCGGATTGCTCTCGATGAGATCGAGACGGCGCGCAAAGCCCTGGAGGCTTTTCGTGATCGTGGAGTTCCGATCGATGATAAAACTGTCGCTCTCATCAAAACTTATTCTGTCTCTGACGCTGAACACGAGACCTTCGATCTGGAAGATGTCCCAGAATTTCAGACTATCCTCCGCGGGGGCGAAATCATGTCCGGTCAGTACCAAGGAGGACGACTCGCGCCCAATACTTATCGCGCCAGCCATATGCGCCGCGCACTGACATTCTTCAGGGCTTTGACTTCCGGGAATTATGATTATTACCTGAGGCGTCTGCCTGCCGGAGAATCCCTTGAAGAATTTGAAAAGGCCCTTCGCTTTTTAAAATCGCAATATGACATCCTGAACCCGGATGAAAAGAGCATGATCTGGGCTGAGATCAAACTCCATGACATAGGTTACGCCGAAAGCCCCGCGCCGGTGGGACATGAAGCGCGAGGCGCGCGTTTGGCACGGGAGATCTTGGGGCGTATGAATATATTTTCCACCGGCCAGATCGACAATATTTGTTCCGTGATCGAACGGCATACGAATATCGGTTCTACCTATCTTGGGGAGAAGCGCTTGAAAAGACTCCTGGAGGAGTTTAGCGATCTCCAGATCCGACTTTTGCTTCTTCATAATCAGGCGGATGGCCCCGCGTCGGGTGTCGGTGAAATGCGCATGCCGACCAGGCAGGTGGCGACCATTGCGACATGGTTCGATCCTGAGGAACGGAGAAAAGTCGATAGGAGTTTTGATGAATTCCGGATCCGGAAGACGGCGCGTGCTTCCATGATCGCGCCCGACCCGGGACCTGAAGAGCTCAAGCGTCTCGAGAGGGCGATGGGGGAGATCTTTAGTTCCGAACGCGAGATGCTTAAAACCCAATTGCGTGAGCGGTTGGACGTGACGGACTGGCTCATCAATGTTTTCTATCGCCTCGTGAATCTGGATCCCTCGTACCGCGAGCTTGTGAAGTTCTGGAAATTCCTCGGTCAACTCGGGTCTATGACGGAAGGTAGTGAGGTGTGGGTCATCAGTGATATCTCCAATCCGGTTCCTGGAAAGCTCCGCGATAACGGCATTGCGGAAAGAACGGAGACCGTAGCTCAAGCCATACTTAGGATGCCTTCTGATCTCAAGGCCGAGGATATCGGGCGAACGCTGAACGGTTTGCCGGAGGGCGTTACGACGAAATTCTTTGGGATCTCTTTGCGGCGGACGGGTCAGACGATCATTATCGAGACCGAAAAAGCTGCGCTGAGCGAGGGTCGGCAGGTGGGAGCGGGTCAACGCTCAGCCCTTGCGCTTGGTGAGCGCAAGGACAGTCGTTTTGAAGGGTTCGTACGCTCCGAGGCGAGGACGGGGGATGCCCAGTTCGTTTTGGCGACTACATCGGCTCGCCGGAAGGAATATATCGGAAAAATGGGTTTTGACTCCGGGGCCTTTAAAGTGGAGGGCGCGGATATTGATGAAACGCCATTTTCCAGTGAATCTGCGGTCGATTATGTGAAGCGCGTTGCACTGGAGAAAGCAAAAGCCGTTGCCGGGAAATATCCTCAAGTCCCCGTCGTGGGCATGGATACGATCCTGGTCGGTCCGGATGGTGCTATTCTTCAAAAGCCAGGCTCGGTGGAGGCGAATCGTGCGAATTTAAAAAGGATCAGCGGCAAGGAGCTCCGGGCGGTCAGCGCGGTTGCCTTGATCCGTGATGGCAAAGAAGACGTTCGCATTGAGACGACGATTGTACATATGCAGGATCTGGCAGCGCAGCCGGAGCTTTTGGAGATCATTGCAGCACGTACTTACGACAGAGCCGGCGGTATCGCGGTCCAGGATCCGGAATATCCGCCGCATGTCCGGGTGCAGGGTTCTTTTTCCAATGTGGTCGGATTTCCGATGAAGCTGGTATGGGATATGTTTGAGGGGGCGGGGCTCATCACGGAAAGTTCTGTTGAGGCGAATCTCAGGAATCGGATCGCGGCCCAGCGCACAGGCAAGGCACCGGCCGATCCCGCCGAGGCGCTCCGCGTTGCCGCAGCGGTGACGGGATCCCGGTATGAACAGTTTCTGCTCGCGGGATATCTCGCGGGTTCTTTTGAGAAAAATGAGTTGATCGGCCTTCTCGAGGAATCGACTTCCGGCGAAGCGCGGGCGCGTGAGCTTCTCGATCTGGCCGAGCGGATACGCGTCGATCTTCACGGAGATCCCGGCGTCTTGCTGGTCCTGCTTTTTCAGGCCTACGGTTCCTTGCCGCAGGGGATCTCGGGAGAGGCGGCCGACAAACAGGTTCTGGCTATTATCAATCCTTCTCCGGCCAGCGTCGCGGAACCGGATGTGATCCGGCAATTGATCACGGAGGCCTATAGCTACGGGCCGGCGAATCCTTTGAAACAGGAAGATCCTAGATGGGCAAACAACTATAAATATATGACCGGTATGATGCAGCGGGAAATGGACCGGGCCATAAGTCAGGGAGCTTTTAGCGGGGACAGGCGTCACGCTACGGAAAAATTCAAGTTGTTACTGGAGGCGTTCCTGCAATTCAAAACGGCGGATGGCCGGCTTTATTACAGCACGCTCACGAACTCACACAATACCCTGATCGGTCTCCGGCTATCCCGATGGGCTCTTTTCGGGGATCCGGAGTATGAATACGAAGCTGAAAAGACCATTGCCCGCACAGGCAATCTCATCGTGCGTGATTCGTTTGAGGGGAGTATTTTCCAGAGCCAATTGAAGGAACTTATGGCCGCGCAGGGAACTGCTTTGAAATCTCAAGTGCTGCAGCGCGTTCTTGTGACCGCACTCTACGCAACTTCGCCTAAGATCCGGTTTCTGGACCCAAAGACGCAGGCCAATGTGCCGACTGCGATCGCAGAGACACTGCGGTTACAGGGGGAAAGTCTCCGGGGGAAACTGACACTTGATTCGACGGAGCATTTTGTACGCCGTATCCTTGAATCCGAAAAGCCTGTGCGGGTGACCTATTTTATCGATGACAACGGGGACCTGATCTACCATTTGCATATGATACAGGCCTTTTTAAAAATGAATCCCTTGCTGGATATCAGTGTGGTCGCGAAAAGCAAGAGGATCGCGATCGATGCTACGGTCGGCGATGTGCTTTATGAGCTGGAACAACCGGGATTCGAAGCTTTACGGGAGGAACGGGGCAAGCGGTTCCGCGTTGTCCGGGAAGCTCCCGGAGTTGTGGGAGTGGATCTGAGGAATCTCTCACCGGAGCTAGCGGCTCTGATCCTTCAGTCCGATGCCGTTGTCGGCTTGGGACAGGTGATCCCGGAATGCCTGAACGGTCTGAAGAAACTCACTTATATCATGTGCTGTGTTGATTCCCGTTCGCATCAGAGAGTGACCGGACTTCCGCAGGGGGCCCCGTATTTTGTGGGGCTGACCGGGCGCGAGAAATTTTTTGCCGACGCGGAAGGCGATCACATCCTGACCCTTCGGGAACTTGTCAGCCATGATTATCCTATCTCTGCTCATGTTTCTCCCGCCCATTCCGTATCCGATCTCAGTGAAATCGGACACACTCACGGCGGGACTGGAGGACCCGTCCGATCCGGAGCGCGGACCGAAGGAAAGGGCGATGACTGGTCGTCGGTTTTACTAAAGTCTTCCTGGGAGAAGGGGGAGTTGGCATCTATGGATGATCGCGAGCGCATGGCGTTCTTGTCAAAAACACTTTCTGTTGTACTTAAAGGTCAGCAAGCCGAAAGTCATGCTGCAGATCTCGATCGGATGCTTTTACGGGATGAAAAATCCCACAATCTTCTGCCCGAAGCAAAAATACTTATCACATCTTTTCTGGGCGTCTACCGTCTTCCGCTCAAAAATGGAAAGCCCGTGAAGGTTGGAACCGTCTTCTCGATGTATGGCGAGCAGAACCGTTTAATGCCGAAGTCCGCGAATAATCCTCACGGTGAGGACGCCATTGCGGCGAAGTTGACGGAACTCGATGAACTCTATTCCATCAATCCTAAGGTGTCTTACGAGTTATTGATCATGGATGACGGCGAAAGAAAACTGGAGCCCGGTGAAACCCGTGATGACGAGCTTTTGGTGAAGAGCTTTCTTGAAGGGACGCTCATGCAGTCGCCTTTCTGGCAGTGGTATATCAGGTTCCTTTCCCATCATGTCCGGTCCTTTCTCTTCTTTCTGCTGAAGATGATGCAGAAAACAAAACTGGAAGGGAATGTTCCGGGTCCGGTCATCAAGACGCAGAAAAGCTCAGGCGAAGTTGCATTGGATATTTTACGCGAGAGGTTTTCGGAAAGACTGGAGTCTGGCCAGGTGAAGGTTCGTTTTGTGAATCGTGAACAAAAAGTGCGAATTGCTGGAAAAAAAGGCAGCGGAATAATCCTGGGGATGAGAAAACTTCTCGAGGATGGATGCGATTATGTGATCTTTACGGACGCGGATCGCGCTGTTTCCATGAGTGAAAGCGGGAATATTCTAGTGAAGCTTGCGAAAGGGGAGGCCGATGCGGCGATCGGCTCCCGGTGGCGAGAGGGTTCGGTCGTAAAGGGCCGCTCGGGTGGTGAAAAACGCGGCAGTTTTATTTATAACATGACGGCCAAGCTCTTTTTGGGATTCTGGTGGATACGCGATACGCAGTGCGGGGACAAGGGATTTACGCGCGAATTGCTTGAAGAGATCCTACCGGTTGATAAGGATTGGAACCTCGATCCTGACTTTACGTACAACTTCGCTTTTGATACGCATCTTTTGCTTCGGATCCGGAACGCAAAAAAGAAAATCCAGGAAGTTCTGGTCGTCTGGATTGGATCGCCCGATGAAAGCACACTCAGCACGGAAAGCAAGATCGAGGCCGTGCTTTCCCTCGCCAAACAAGTTCCCTTCATTTCGCATCACATTACATCCCGATCCGAGATGAGGGTGGAGGGGGTCTCTGAGGAAAACACAAAAGATCGCGCTCAGATGAGGCAATTGATCCATCTTGTGAATGCTCTACGCTGGAGCCTTGATCTGTTCGAGCCTGTTTTCCGCGTGGCCGGATCGATCGCGAATGAGCGGGGAGAAGTTATTGCGATCGAAACCAACGGTTCGGCCCAACAGCATGTCGAGAGAATGGTAATTTTAGACGCGTTTGAACACGCGCTGCATCAGCAGGAGGACGCATATCGGCTGGATTCTTCCCAAGCGACCGCTGTCCGGGATGCGATCGAATATCTGAGGCTTTCTCTCAGGATCAGGCCAACCTTCGATCCTGAGGATATTAAAGTCTATGCTTTCCTGAAAACTGCGTTGGGTGACCCACTGGCGACGAGCACCCTTGCGGTGAGCGTGGATCCTTGCGTGAACTGCTATGACTATATCCGTGCGGCAGGGCTTCGCCGTGTGATATTCGGCTATGGAAAGAATGGTTATATGGGAGATCACGAAAAGGTAGTTCATAAGACCGGCGGCTTGCAGGTGACAGGAGGTATTTTTGCGGATGAAGCCCTGGCCCAGAACCGCCGGACTCTATGGTTTATGAAACACTACAGAACCCTTTATGAGAGCCATCATCTGTTGCAACACTACACGGCTGCGGCACTGACCGCTTTGCGGCACGGGGCCCGCTTTGCTGAGCTTCGAAGGAAAGTGGCGGCCCATCTCGTTCAGCGCTCTGAAATTCAAAAGGGCTTGCCTGAGAGAGAATCTCCGGATTCTTCTATGAAAAGACGGCGGGTAGAAATATCACCGAAAGTAAGGCTTGTCCTGGACAAAGCTGTTCCAGCCATGAAACAGGTTGTTCTTGGCGCTGGGTCCATCATTGAGAAGCGGCGCGCCGATCTGGGACAGCTTCCGCAACAGGATAAAGAAGACGGAACCCTGGTGACCAAGGCTGATTTTGAAGTGCAATCTTACATTCTGAAATTCTTGGAGGCACAGCGGGGTCTTGGTTTTCCGTCTTTCAAAGTAGTTGCGGAGGAGAAAGACGGGCCGCTTGGGAAGACGATCATACGGATCAATGAGGAGAATAAGGATTCCGATTGGACGGTCGTGATCGATCCGATCGACGGAACCACTCAATTTGCGAAGGATCCGGATAGCCGGCATTTTGGGACGCTCCTTTCTTTGCACTATCGCGGTGAAGTGCTGGCGGCTTTTTTGATGGCGCCCGAATATCAGCTCTCTGAATATTCAGCCAATAGAAAGCCCATGCGTGAGGAAGGCGTGGGGACTTTATTCGAAGCGTCGAGATTGGACAATCAATTTATAATTTCTAAGGTCAAAAATGGGATCAGTTTTGATGCGCAGGTTGTCTTGGAAAAAGGAAACAAAGCGTCTGCGAAGTTTTCCGGAACGGCCGTCGTTTTTCATGAGCCGGGCAAAGGGGAGACGCCATTTGATCCCAGGAATTTTAATATGGAGGGCCTTAGGGCGCAGACAGGAGTCATCCCCTCCACCGGATTGATGTTGGCCCTAATGGCCTATGGAGGCGTCCCTCATTCGGCGAAGCAATTCAAGTCGCGAAGGGGTCTTTTGTGGACCGATGATCTGGCGGCCTATATTTCCCAGAGCGACAAGATCTGGGATGTGTCGGCAGGGATGCTTTTTGCTGAGCTTGCCGGGCTGATGGTGGTTCACTTTGATACGGGGGAAAAAGTTCTGCCTCTCAGGGCTGAAACCTATGACAGTCAGAACTCCAGCGCACCCAAGGTCATTCATTTTGCCGTCGGCGCCCCCGCCGTCATTAAGCAGTTACTGCGCTCCGAGATGCGTTTGAATCTTTTTGGAGCAAATACTACTCAGCCGGCGGTAAATGAGGATCTTCGTTCTGAGATGCGTTCAGCCCTCGGACATGGGGGGGCAGAGAGGGAAAGTTCGGCGCCGGAGAGCGTCGAGTCGGTGGTGCGGAAATGGGAAGATATGAATCGCAGAGGGGAGCTTTGGACTCCGGTTCAGCTGGCCCAGTCCAGAAAAATGTACGGGTCGACAAGGCAAGAAAGAATGATCGTTGCTCATGGCGTAAGCCTAGTGGCATTTTTTGACCGCGACTCGCTGTATGCGGCAGCGCTTGCTCCCGCGATCGCAGGGCTTAAAAAAACTCAGGCTTTTTTGAACGGAAAAATTAAGTTGATCGATCGCTATCATCACACATTCTATTGTTGGACGCACAGTCGCCCTGAGCCGGTCAGTGCTGATTATTTCGAACGCATCGGCCAAGGATTAACCGGGAAGTTGTTTGCGGCGCATCCTTTGAAGTTTAAAATGACAGCTATAGACGTGAATACTAATAACGGAAAGATTTTTCTCGACCTTGGAACCCCTGGCGATGAATACATGCGTCTATGGGATCTCCTAGGCGATGAAAAGGGATCCATGTTCCGCCCGGACCGCATTTCCGTTTCCTTGGCGGCTGTTATTGGTGAGCTTACAACATCAGAGAAAGACGAGTTAGTACGCTGGCTGGGAACATGGTCGACCTTTAAAGGACGACCGGAAATCCTGGTAGATAAGGTTTCGCTTGTTCATCACCAGGACCATGAGCAGAATTCGATCATTCAAAGAATGGATTTTTCGTTACCGGCTCTTAGGTCCGAGATCAGGATAATTCTTCCGGGAATGCGGAGCCCACTGGATGAGAAGTTCCAGAGAGTGACGAACTTTCTTTCGGCCCGCGAAGAGTATGTGTCGGGCCGCGATGTTCCGGTCAAAGAACAGTGGGCGCCGGTTACGATGGATAAACTCAAATTCTCGAAAGGGGAGAAGATTCTTGTCATGATCCTCGGGAGTTGGGAGGATAAGGTCGCGTTTGAGTCGGCTCCTCTTATAAAAGGTCTCCGGACCCGTGGCTATGACATCAAAGTTTTGACGAGCGGGAAATACGGGAACAAACCGGGGGTGTTTTTTGATGCGGAGGGCCGTCAGCTCCCCGAAGCGTTCGCGTATCAAGATATCCTTGAAAAAGCCGGAGTTTCCGTGGATTTTGCAGAGCCCGATTCAACTGATTCAGGCGCCAACATCCGTCTTTCCAAGAAAATGATCGATGATGCCGGATACAAACCGGATACAATCATCGTGATGCAAAATGGCTTAATTCAAAGACGGGCCGGCTTGAGCATCGTTCGTCAATTTTACGGGATCGAGGATGCCGCCGAAGCAAAAATGAAATTCGATGCGTCAGGTATTCGTCTGATCAGCTATGCGCCTTATGTCGCGGACATTTTCTCTCAGAGCGATGAAGACGTCCTGCGGGATATGGAATACGCTCTCCGGGAGATCAAAAGCCTTCAGGAATATCCGGCGAAGGGTTTTTCTATTCCTACGGAAATTCCGAGGGATATTCTTGAGGACGCAGTCGGATTGACTGAGATGCTGGCCGAGATCAATAAGAGGACCGAAGAAAAAGCCCAGATCAAAGAGCACGTGTCGGATCTCGGTCAGGTAAAAGACCGTCTTCACGCTAAGTGGAATGAGGCGCGCTGGCATCACAACAGAATTCCAGGGAAGAAAAATATTCCCGCGCCCGTGCGGCAATGGACCAAGGACGGTTTTCTGTGGAAGGGAACTTATAATCAGGTCGAAATTCCTCCTACGGCGGCAGCAACGATACCGGCGATCGATCCCAATCCTCCCGAAGGGCAGGAACCGGAAAAACCGGCATGGGTATTTGGGGATTTTCCGACAGCTTCACAGGTTCTTTTTACGGTGGATATCGACGGCGAAAATGGCCGTGTGCTGGTGGCCGGGGACCCGCAGCTATCGGACGAATCCCTGCTCATGCTCGATCGCGATACGCATCTTGTCCTGACGGATGAAAAAGCCAATCTCGCGCTCCTGAAATTCCACAGGCAGAGTCAGCTAAAAGGTTATATCAACGCATGGGGGATCGGTCAATTCCCGCGGCTGCACGATCATCTGGTCGAAGATATGCCCATCTTTCACTTGCGTCCGAGGAGTTTGGAGCAGCCGGTCGATGGTTTGGAAGCCTATGAGCTTGAGAACTACGCGGCTTCGACCCTGGTTTATGTGTGCGATGATGACGCGAAGCTCGCGGCGGTCATGGCAAGGACGGCGCAGGAATTATTGAAGCTGAAGATCCCGCATCAGGTGTTCCTTGAAGCCGGGAAAGTTATTTTTGTTCTTCGGGACAATGATCCGAAAATGCTACAAAAAGTTGAGACGGAGAATTTCGGCGGGCGATATCTCACAGGACAATTCGTTGGCGGGGTTGTGGGCTATCCGAAAGCGATAACGGACAGGATCACGCCGGCAAAGTATCAAGAGATCATGCGACAGGTCAGCCAACCCGTTCTTGTTCGTGATCTAATCATTTCACGTCTGCGGGTGGCAGGTCGTTCCGAGGTGCGGTTGATGAAGGGCGCGGCGATTTCCGGAAATCATCTTAACTCGCGGTCAGCGCTGCTCAAGCCGACACAAGCCCGGCCGAGGGGAGACCTTGGATCTGTGCCGCAGCGAAAACGTTTCAGAAGTGTGAAGGATATTCCTCAATCACGTATCGAGTTCATGGTCATGGATTTTTTGAAAAGGGCAAAGCCTGCGACGGTGCTGGTGGATGCCGGGGATTTTGCAAGTCTTTCGGACGCTCAGAAACAGGAATATTTTATGCTCGCGTTTTCGAACAAGGCATTTCATTTTGTGGTCTATAACTATCAAGAGCAGGCCGGGGACAAATTTCTCGATGCGCTTCTCAGACTTGAGAATGTCCGGAGCCTGAATGGCGGGCTTCTGGGTATCGAAAGTTCTGTTCCGGCGAATATCCCCGCGATCCATCTCTCTAAAAATATCGTGCCGGTCGCAGACTTTGTGGAGAAAATGCGCAAAAGGGTCACTTTCTTCAAGACCAAGAGTGACAGGAGCGGGAGTCTCGCCATGGCGCTTCTGTGGGCTCTCTCGGGCGGAGAGCAGGCCCGGATGATCGGGGTAAGGGAAGAGGGCGGGTTCTGGACAGTGGAGGAATCCCTCCTGGAGCGTATTCAGAAGACTTATGATCAGAACCTGGTTATTGCAATAGCGGCGTAATATTACCCGAAATTCGTTATGGAATTTGCATCCTCTGAATTCCCTAAAATGTAATTTCCCTCTGAACTTTTCTACAACTCAAGATATCACCGAAGGTTACAACATAAATCGCTTGACAAGGGCACGGTGATTTGCTATTTTTCTTGCATCTTCAAACAGCGCAAGTAGTTGGGGAAAAATTTTGTTGATTCTTCGTTATAGGAGGTGGGCACTTGACTAAAAAAGATATCGTGATGAAAGTTTCGAATGAAACGAATCTCACCCAGATCGACGTCAAGAAGATCGTCCAGAAAACCCTTGATGTCATTTCCGACAGTCTCCAGCGCGGCGAAACCGTGGAGCTACGGAATTTCGGTGTCTTCAAGGTCAAGAGCCGTCGCGGCCGCTTGGGGCGCAATCCCCGTACGGGAGAAGAAGTGACGGTTCCCGAGAAAAAAGTTGTGGTGTTCAAGCCTGGACTTATTTTGAAGGACAAGGTGAAATAGGAAAGAGGGAGGCGTGCCCGGATATTCTGCGGCGCGAAAGTGAATCTTTAAAGTTTTCAAGGAGGCAGTTATGGCAGAGAAGGGCAAAGTGAAGTGGTTCTCCAACGTCAAGGGCTTCGGGTTTCTTCGCAAGGAAGGGGAGGAGAAGGACATTTTTGTTCACTACTCCGTGATCCAGGGCGAAGGCTACAAGAGGCTCAATCCTGACGAAGAAGTTGAGTTCGATATCGTCCAGGGTGAAAAAGGACCGCTTGCGCAGAACGTGATCCGCCATAAAAAGCCCAAAGAAGAAGGGGCGGCCGAAACTGCTGCCGAGCCTAAAAAAGAGGCCAAGAAGAAAGATGCTCCGGCAAAGAAATAATCCGGTAGGTCTTCCTTTTTTCGTATCATCCTGAAATTAACATCGACCCGCGGGAAGGCTCCCGCGGGTCTTTTTTTCGTTTCCTCGCGATCGTTGATGTGACAGTCACTCTTGTTACAAAAAAGAAGGATCTCTGATGCCTGACAGACAGAAGCCGAGAAAGCTCCGGCGCTTTTTTACCAACCAGACCTTGCAGAATACACCACACGATCTGTGGCTCGATCCGGCCGAGACGCATCATTTGAGGGACAGTATCCGCTTAAAACAAGGCGATGCTTGTCTTGTGACCGATGGGCAGGGCGGTGAGGCGGAGGCTGTGGTGGGAGAGTTTTCGGCGGACGGGCGCGTTTGTCTTCATGTGGAGAGGGTCCTTATCAGAACCGGTTCTTTTAAGGATGCGATCACGCTCCGGGTCTTTCCGGTGATGCTGCGTAAAGGAAAGACGGATCTCCTCGTCGAAAAGGCCCAGGAACTTGGGGCGCATGAGTTTCATGCCATTACCTCCGAACATTGCGAAGTTAAGATCGCTTCAGAAAAAGCTGAAAAGATCATCGAGCGCTGGAACCGGATCGCCCGCGAGGCCAGCAAGCAATCCGGAAGTCTGAAACTTATCCGGTGCGAAGTGCCGCAGAACCTGAAAGAGGCCATCGGAAATCTCCCGGCCGAGGATTCCATCGTGATCTTTCATCCGGGCCCGGAAAGCATCTCTTTTCCCCATTGGATTGAGGAGATCCGGGGGCTCCGGGGCAATATTAAAACTTTAAATCTCTTCATTGGGCCTGAGGGAGGATTCTCGGAGGATGAGATCCGTTGGATCAAATGGCATCGAAAGGAAAAGAATCTCCGGCTCGTAGAATTGGGGGAAGTCCTTTTCAAGGCCGATACGGCTTTTGTGGGGATCGTGGCCGCCCTTCGATTCTCCGGTGTTCTTTCCGCGTGATATGACCCCGCAATCTTCTTCCACTAAAAACGTCCGCTTCTATACACTTGGCTGCAAGGTCAACCAGTATGAGACACAGGCAATGCGCGAAGCCCTGGAACATCAGGGTTACCGTGATATCGAAGGGCAGAAAGAGGCCTTCTGCGATCTGGTGGTCGTGAATACCTGCACAGTGACCCAGGATGCGGATCGGACCAATCGTTACTGGATACGCCGTCTCCGTCGCGAGCATCCCCAGGCGCGTCTTGCCGTGACGGGCTGTTACGCGGAAAAGAACCATGCCGAGCTCGAAGCCATGCCTGAAGTCGATCTCATCTTGTCGAATGACGAGAAGTCACTGATCGGAGAAAAACTCCGGAAAGTTCTCGGGGAAAAAGCAGAACAAAGCGTGGCAAAGGCGCTTCCATCGACTGAGACTTCTTCGAGTGATGCCAGGATTTTTATGCCCCTCTCTATTTCCCGTTCGGAAGGAAAGACCCGGGCTTACGTGAAGATCCAGGATGGCTGCGATCATGCCTGCAGTTTCTGTAAGGTATCGATTGTTCGCGGTAGCTCGCGCAGCCGTGTCATGGCCGAGATCCTGGAGGAAGTGCGTCGTCTCCGTGACGGCGGTTACAGGGAAGTTATCCTGACCGGTATTCAGACGGGAGCCTATGGTCTCGATATAGCGGATCCTCCCGCGCTTGACGGGCGCCGCGTTCTTTTGCCGGATGTAATTGAAGCGTGCGCGCGGGTTGACGGGATCGAGCGCATTCGCTTGAGTTCGATCGAGCTTACGGATCTGAGTGATTCTCTCTGTGAAGCCTTTCGGACGGTCCCCAAGCTTTGCCCTCATATTCATCTTCCTCTCCAGAGCGGTGACAACGGGATCCTCGAAAGAATGAATCGGAGTTATACCCGGGAGGAATACCGGGATAGAGTGCTGGAGTTAAAGGAGCGCGTTCCGGATTTCGAATTCAGCGCAGACGTGATGGCCGGGTTTCCCGGAGAAAGCGAAGAGCAATTTGAAAATACTCTGGAGCTTCTGAAAGTTCTGAGGCCGCTCAAGACGCATGTGTTTCCTTACAGTCGCCGGGAAGGAACACCTGCTGCAAAATGGGGAACTCTTGAGCCCCGGGTGGTCCGTGACCGGGTAAAAAAAGTTACGGACTTGGCGGAGCGATTGTCAGGGGAGCTCCGGACGCGGTATTTGAGGCGCTCTTTTGCAATCCTTGCGGAGCATATGAATGAGCGCACCCGTCAGTACGAGGGATTTACGCCGAATTATCTTAAGATTTTTTTTGAGTTCCCACGGGACGTTCAAGGGTGTATCATGCGATTCAAATTAACCGAACTTTTTCAGGATGGATTCCGCGGGATTTGCGGAGAACCTGCCATGTCTCGCTAGGGATACGCGGGGGTTCCTTGTGGATTATTTATTACAATAATATAAGAAACAGTTAGAGTTCATCGACCAAAAACAATTTACTGACGCGCTTTTAAAGGCGTTTCCTATCTCTAACGGGGTGAAATGCATGGAATGGCTATGGGAAATAATCGATCGTTTGCAGAAAAGTGACGTTTTTTCAGTGCTGCAAAGTTTGCAGCCCATCGACTGGGTTTTTATATTCGTTCTTTTAGGGGGACTTGCGCAGGGAAGTCGCAAAGGCTTTAGCGATATGTTTGGAAAGCTTTTGGGGCTCTTTCTTGTGAGTATGCTAGTGCTGAGTTTTTATGAATATTTTGCGACGTTTATGAGCGCCCGTATGCCCTCTCTTTCTCTGGCTGCGGCCAAGCCCTTCGCTTTCTTTCTACTGACCATTTTCCTGTGGCTTTCCGTGTCCTGGTGCATTAATGTCGTCGGCAAGATTTTTAAAGTGGAAGCCCAGGGTCTTCTGAAAACACTGGGCGGTATGGTTCTCGGCGGGATGCGCATGATGCTCATGTTGAGCTTCGCGGCTCAGTTTCTTTTATTCCTTCCGATGGATGTGGTGCAGAGAACCTTTAAAAAGGGACACAACTATACCGGTTATGTGATTGCCCGGTTTGTTCCGGAATTGCATGAACGGATTATAATCCCTTTGTTCGAGAAAACGCGTAAGAAGAAATCCTTAGTTCCCCATAAAATCGGTGGCCAAGCGTAAAGCGTATCATGGAACCCCAAAGTGCCGGCGGGCGGTTTGAAGACCATGTCGTGGAGCAAGTCAGCGCGGCTAACGATATCGTTGAGATCATCTCGCAATATGTTCCCCTGAAGCGTGCCGGGAGGCATCTCAAGGCCTGCTGTCCGTTTCATCAGGAAAAATCCCCTTCATTCATGGTCCAACCCGAGAAGCAGATGTTCCATTGTTTTGGCTGCGGGGTTGGCGGGGATGTCTTCAGCTTTCTCATGCGCCATGAAAACATGACCTTCCCGGAGGCCCTGAAGTCTCTTGCGGATCGAGCTCATATCACGCTTCCGGAACGCCGCGGGCAAAGGGAGGACGGAGGGCTGAAGGACAAACTCTATGAAGCTTGCCAAGTGGCGGCAGATTTTTATCACGAGCTACTTATGAAAGATGCCGGAGCTCCTGCGCGGGAGTATTTGGCCAAACGCAAGATCTCGGAAGAAATTATCCGGGAATTCAAGCTTGGTTGGGCTCCGATGGAATGGAGAACTCTTTTCGACCATCTGACCCGGAAAAAATTCCCGGAGGCTTTGCTAAAACAGGCAGCTCTGATCCAGCAGTCACCCAAGGGGAATTTTTACGATACCTTCCGGGGCCGGCTGCTCTTTCCGATCCTGAACCTGCATAACAAAACGATCGCATTCGGCGGGCGATTGATCTCAGAGACGCAAGGTCCGTCCGGAAAGCAGGAAGGTCCTAAATATCTCAATTCACCGGAAACGCCCATTTTTTTTAAACGCCGCGAGCTTTTTGGATTAAATCTTGCCAAGAAGTATATTGACCGTGAATGGCCGAATTTGATCCTCGTGGAAGGGTACATGGATTTTCTCGCGCTTTATCAGCACGGGTTCAAGAATGCGGTGGCGACGCTCGGTACTGCGCTCGGAGAAGATCATGTCCGGTTGATGCGGCGTTTCGTGGAAGAGGTGATCGTGGTCTATGACGGTGATAAGGCGGGGGAGGCCGCGGCTTTGCGCGGGCTCGAGATCCTTTTGGAAGGCGGCATGCAGGTGAAGCTCGTGAGTTTGCCCACGGGTGAAGATCCGGATGATTTCCTGAACAAGCGCGGGAACGATGCTTTTGACGCGCTACTCAAGGATGCCAAGGATTTTTTTGATTATAAATTGGAGGCGCTTCTATCCCGCTACCCGCGTCAGGATGCCCTCGGACTTTCGAAAATCAGCCGGGAAATGTTTGAGACTTTTCTGAAAGTTAAAGATACCGTTATGCTCTCCGAGTATTTCAAACGTCTTTCCCGGGCGTTGCAGGTGGATGAAAATTCGCTGCGCACCGAGTATGCCCATTTCGACAGAAAAAGCGGCCCTCCTAAGGAACGGCCTAGAGAGAGCCTAAAGGCGCCTGAGAATGTCAAACCCGCGCCGGAAGAGCTGCTGCTTTTGGTTCTTATGGCCGAAGTCCCACCTTTTTGTGATCGTGCTTGCGAGGAACTTAAAGAAATCGATCTTTTGTTGCCGGTCTCCCGCGAACTTTTTGAGTATCTCCGCAAGATGAATGAACAAGGGAAAAAGTGCACTCTTTCGGGTCTTCTGACCCGGATACCTGACGCCTCTTACCGGGATCAGATCGTGGCCGTGATGGCCTCCCTGGATGATACCTCCGAGAGGGAAAAGATCCTTGAGGATTGTCTCGCCAAGATCAAACAGGGGCGTTTCACCGGACGTCTCGAGGAATTGCGCCGTCAACTCTCTCTGGCGGAGAAAAACAGGAATGAGGCCGAGGTCCGGAAGGTGGCTACGGAATATCAAGAGCTCCTGAAGCGCTCAAGGGACTCTAAAAAGTCGGAATAATTCGCTTGGTTTCAAGAGGCGAGATAACTATAATACCCAACTCTATGAAAAAGGCTTCCTCAAAATCAACTAAAGGTGCGTTTCTGAAACCCCCTACCGCTAAGGCCAAGGAGAAAATTCCGTCTCTTCCACCTCCCGAGAGCAAAGTGGATTCCAAGGGCACAGTGTCCGCTAAATTACAAAAAGAGATCATTCAAAAACTTTTCACGCTCGGGAAAAAACAGGGCTTCGTCACGATCGACCAGATGAAGAAGCAGTTGCCCGAGGAAATGAATAATCCCGAGAAAGTGGAAGAACTTATCATCGCCATGAATGAGAAGGGGATCGAGATCACCAGCGGCGGAATGAACGCTGCGGGGAAAGCTGTCGGTGAAGCGATCCAGGACGTAGACGCGTCGAAAAAGGGGAAAGACACGGAGCTTGAAGAAGATGCGGCGGTCGAGGAATACGAGCGGGTGCGCATCGATGACCCGGTCCGCACCTACCTCCGCCAGATGGGGCAGATCTCGCTTCTTACACGCGAGCAGGAGATCGATATCTCCAAAAAGATCGAGGCCTGTGAAGAAGAGCTGAAGAAGGCTGTTTTTCAGACAGAAGCCGCGCGGTTTGAGGTTCTTGATCTCGCCAAGAAAATTCTCAGCGGGGAAGCGCAGCTTGAGGCTATCATCGAAACGGATCAGGAAGTCAAGATCCAGACGATGAAGCGTAAGCTCCAGCTTCTCATCCGCAAGTTCCGAGCGACCCGAAAAAAGTCCAATGTGGCTGAACTTCTGCTTCAGTTCAATCTGAACATCGCGATCGTCGAGCAGATCGTCGCCAATCTTCGCGCCAAGCTCCGCGAGCTCAAGAAGAACCGGGACGATATCAAGAAGCTTCGCAGAAGCGCCGTTCGCGGCCAGATCGGGCAGATCGAGGAGCGGAACCGGCAGATCCTCAAGGAACTCGGGGAACCGGAAGAAAAACTTCATGAACATTTCAAGCTGATCGTTCGCAGGGAATGGGAGCTTACCAAGGCGAAGAAAGCTTTGGTCGGAGCGAACCTTCGCCTTGTGGTGAGTATTGCCAAGAAATATACGAATCGCGGCCTTTCATTCCTGGACTTGATCCAGGAGGGGAATATCGGTTTGATGAAGGCTGTGGATAAATTCGAATATAAACGCGGTTATAAATTTTCGACTTATGCGACGTGGTGGATCCGTCAGGCGATCACGCGCTCGATCGCCGATCAGGCCCGGACGATCCGTATTCCGGTGCATATGATCGAAACGATCAACAAGTTTTTCCGTGCCTCGCGCCATCTGGTGCAGGAGACCGGCCGTGAGCCGACCCCCGAAGAGGTCGCGCAGGTCATGAAGATGCCGGTCGAAAAAGTGAAAGGGATCCTCAAAATCGCGCAGGAGCCGATCAGTCTTCAGACCCCGATTGGGGATGAAGGGGATACGAGCTTCGGTGATTTCATTGAAGATAAATCCGCAGTTTCTCCGGCGAATGCTACGGCGTACAGCATGCTCAAGGAGCAGATGGATGATGTTCTGCTTACTCTGACCGAGCGCGAAGAAAAAGTCCTCCGTTTGAGATTCGGGATCGGTGACGGGTATCCGCGTACGCTCGAGGAAGTCGGGCATATCTTCAATGTGACGCGTGAGCGTGTTCGTCAGATCGAGGCAAAGGCGCTCAGGAAACTTCGACATCCGACCCGGTCGAGGAAGCTCAAAAATTTTCTGGATATTAAGCTTAGCGAATAAGAGAATTCCCCCATAGTCCCTTCAGTTCGGAGCTCTTCTAGTCGATGCTCTTGATGTTATTAACCGCGTTGAGGTCAAAATGTCAGAGAACAAGAAGCGTTTGTTGATCATCGATGATGAGGATGACGTGTGCCAGATCGTCAAAGAGAAGTTTGCTTCTTTGGGCTACGATGTTCAATATGCTCATGATGGTGCGGCGGGGTTCCGTATCACCGAAGAAAGCAAACCTGATTGTGTGCTCTTAGACATCCGCATCCCGAAAGGAGAGGACGGTTTGACCTATCTCCGTAAGCTGCGTTCCTACCGCAATGATGACCTTCAGGAACAGGTGTTCATACGGAAAATCCCTGTCATTATGCTTACGGGTGCGGGCGCGACCATGCAACCGCTCTTTGAGCTCGAAGGGATCAGTGGCTTTATTGAGAAACCGTTCGATCTGGCGAATCTCCAAAGCAAGGTTGAATACGTTCTCAGGATCCGTTAGCTCGATTCCCGCGTATTGTCGACAGCAACGCCTCATTTTTTGGATATTCTTACCCTCGTGCCATATCAAAGCGTTTGAGCTTCTGATAGGCGCTTGCGTTGGATACCGGGATGAATGAGGGGGGGGGGAGATTGATGCGCAAAGGTTACAAGATCATCATCGTAATGCCCGCTTACAATGCCGAGAAAACCCTTGAGCGGACCGTCACGGATATCCCGCAGGGTTTTGCGGACGAAATTATCTTGTGTGACGACGGGAGTCAGGACCATACCCTTGCTGTCGCGGAAAAATTGGGCCTGACCGTGATCTCGCATCCCACAAATAAAGGTTATGGAGCCAATCAGAAATCCTGCTACGATCTTGCCCTGCAGCACGGGGCGGATATTATTGTCATGGTCCATCCGGACTACCAGTATGACCCTCGGGTTATTCCTTTCGCTGTCGGGTTTCTGGAGACCGATATTTGCGACGTTATTATAGGCTCCCGCATCCGGACCCGTAAGGAAACGTTGGACGGGGGGATGCCGATCTATAAATATCTTTCCAACCGGTTTTTGACGATTGTTGAAAATATCGCTCTGGGACAAAACCTTGGGGATTTCCATTCCGGATTCCGTGTTTTTAAGCGCAAGGTCCTAGAGGGCATTGCCTACAAAAACAACTCGGATGATTTCATTTTCGACACGGAGTGTTTGGCTCAGGCTGTTCACCTGGGAAGCCGCATCGGTGACATCCCCATTCCGACGCGTTATTTTCCGGAAGCCTCTTCGATCAATTTCCTGAGGAGCCTGGTTTATGGTTTGGGATGCCTTGCGGTTGCGGGCAAGTATCTTCTTCAATCCTGCGGGTTAGGACGCTTCAGGATCTTTCAACGGCCATCGCCCAAGCCATGATTCAGGATAATCCTCAGGAAGATCCCGCCATTCGCGATACCGTGACGTTTCTTGTTCCCGATAAAAAACCGCGTTCCAACTTATTTTTATTCCTGCTGATTTTCTGCGGGATCTTTCTGCTTTTGCTTAATCTGAAGTTTTCTTCCGTAGTCGGCGCTTTGTATTCCCACAGGCAGATGGAATTTCTAAATATTGTGTCTTGTTCGGGTGAGAATTTGAACCGTCCTCTCGATTATTATGTCGGCAGGATCGAAGATGTTTGGGTAGGGCCTTTTACTTCTGTGGTCACGGGGGGGCTTTTTCTGTTGTTCTGTCTCTGGTTCCTTCAAGGAGCCGGTTCCTTGCAATTCTGGGCCGCTACGATGCTTTACTTGATCCTGTCGAGGCCTCAGGTGCTTTGTGATCCACCCTATGGGGACGGCCTGTTCGGGGTATTTTCGGAACCACTTTGGCTTATCCGGCATCATCTGGATTGGATCGGCTTGACGCTCCAAAACTCTTATATACAGACGGGGCCTTTGATGTATCCGGAATCCATCTACCCGAAGTTAATATCGCTCCTTTTGTATTTTTCTCCCTCGGTTAAAGTTTTTTTGCTTGTCAATCATTTGATTGTTTTTGCTGCGGGCGCTACCCTGGTGACTGCCTTCCGCGGGATATTGACGGAATTCACTGATCTGAAACGGGCAACGCTCGGGGCTGTTCTCTTTTTGGCATTGCCGATCTTTCAATGCCATGTTGAACTTCTTAATATGGAAACGGTGTGTTCCTGCTTTGCGGTACTTTGTCTTTATAGTGTCCTCCGGAAGGACTTTTTTATGGCCAGCGCTATGGCGATATTCGCCATGATGGTGAAGGTCCCCGGAGCGATTACGACAATCGTGCTCTTTGGGGCCTGGTTGCTTTCGCTGGGGAGCGAACCCAGTAAGAAGAAAAATCTAAAAAATCTTCTGTGGGTTCTTAACGCATGTTTAGTCGCGCTTCTTTTGTCTGTCATAAGACGCGTCACGATGGGGGAGCAACCTCAAGAGTTCAGGCTTGCTTTTATGGCTGGCTGGAAAATTCTGAAATCCTTAAAGTTTTTTTTATTTTTTATTCTCTTGTCGGCTCTTTACGTCTCGCGCTACTTGTTTGCATGGGTTTCAAATAAAAAAAAGGGGGTGACGCTGCCAGCCTTCCCGGTCGGTTATTACAAGAGCCTGGTTTTTTTTCTGGGCGCAGCATCCTGGTTTTTGTTGTACATTAATTCTCCGACCATTATTCCCAGATACACTGTGCTTGCAATGCCGTTCCTGGCTTTGTTCTTCGTTTTTCTCTTTGATGGGTTTATCCCTAGGGAAAATATTTTTATCCAGTCAATGGCAGTGATCGTTCTTTGCTCCTTGGCCTGTTCTCACGGCTTATTCTATTCGAATGAAAAAGAGCATGGAGATAACAATTCCTCCGAGAGATCTTTGGAGTATAGAAATGTCCTCAAAGTTAACATACGCGCAGCCCAATTCATTGAAAGGAATTATCCCGACTACACCATAGGGACATACGGGTTGATGGCGCTTGCGCTTGCTTTCAAAGAGGCCGGGTACGTTACTAAACCGCTCAAAGATATTTTTGTCTACGGGTACGGGGCGACGCACCAAGGGATAAGACCTTATCCCGGACTTCAGAACATCAACATCATGAAGACCATCTGGGTTGCTCAGACCGACGGAGACCTGGGCTATTTATCGAAGTACCCCATTGGTCCGGCGGATATGATTATCAAGGAAATCTGGGCAGGAGACAAACGGATGACTCTTTTTATGGGGGGGTTCTCGATTGAAGTCGTGGCGAAGGCCGTGTTGGGATACTGAGTCGCATGCGGTGCCGCGCGCCATCTTCGCCTTGTAAAGCGGCGCGGCTTATCTTTTGCCGGAATTTAGTCGTTCTGAAATCAGTAGCCATTATTATTCTTCCAGTTTTCATTTGTTGTTTGTTGCCAAGCCTTTTTTCCTTCGATATCCTGCTGCTTCGTACTGGTTCGGAGGCGTGAGTTAGGGGTCAGGAGTGAAGCTTTTACTTCTCCGAACTCCACACTGATTTACGCGTGCGCTGTTGTCGGCGCTCAAATTATTCCGCGTGGGAATTGCTTCACTTCCATCATTTCCTCTCTACACTTCGGTCTGCATCACTTGTACGTTGTTGACCGCCCTTGACCTATCCAACTGCCTTATCATCGCTAGAATAGTCCCAAAACGGTCCCACCCGGCACCCTGCAAGATTGGAGGCTCTCCGTAAGATTAATCATCGGTATGAGTCTGCGAATGCGTGAGAGTGGCTTTTCTGCCGCCCCCCCCCGCCCATATTTGGACCAACCCGGAATTGTGGCATCCTTTCCCTAGGGAAGCATGTATGAATTTGACATTACAGCTCGTTAAAACACGAGGCAGTGCCGGGATAGGGGTTCGGGGATAGATGCTGTAATGGGCGCTGGTTACATGGTTCCCGGTGATCGGGCGGCGATGCTCAAGCCCATGATTCTTCTAAGCTCATCCCCAGGGGGAGCCGATAACTAGTAAGTAACGAAGTTACCAATGCTGACTGACAATTATTATTTCTCTCGGGAATTATAATTGCCCATCAAATGCTTTTCCGTAAACAACTTAACGGAGGCTTTCAATGCAAAAAAGACCGATGGGAATTACAACTTTAAGCATTGCCTGTGTTCTCTGGGGAATCGCAGAAAGTGTTAAAGCGGTTATGTTTATCTTTATTTCGCTCTCACATGGCAATGGCTTATGGGTATTTGTGGTATTGGCTATTGCCGCTGTTCCTTTATTGATAGGGCTAGGTCTTTTTTGGTTGAAGAACTGGGCGAGAAAGTTAATGGTTCTTGGGGCATTTTTAGCGGGTCTTTGTAACGGTTTCATCTTTATTGGTTTCGCTGCTTCTAGTGTTCTGAATAGCCCCATCTTTCCTAAAAAAGTATCAACCCTGAACCATGCGAGCCAATTCCTACATGAAGTGAATATTGCTGCGACTGTTCTCAGTTTAATCCTTGCTTATCTCGTCTGTGATTATTTATGCCGCCGTGAAATAAAGGGATTGTTCACCAAGCCATCGGTAGCCCAGGTGCGCTAATCCTGAAACTCGACTAGCCCGCACTATGGGTGACAAAGGAGATTATGGATGATGATGAGATAATTTATATAAATCCCATGGCCCCAGACAAATATGCAGCCGAAAAAAGACGCTTTGAAAGATGCGGACCGGATTTTTTTGACATAAAATTTAGCTCCGCCACAGGGCCGGAAAAATGGGATGAGGCGTCCATAAGAAATGTCAGCAAGGGAGGTATTATGTTCTACTCGTCGGATCATTATATGCCGGGGTCCTTGCTCAAAGTCATTTTTAGTGATTCATTTGACAAGTTGCGGATGGTCTGTGCGGCAAGCGTCATTTGCAGCAGGTATATTGCAAAAGCAGGCGGTCTTTACGAAGTGGTCATTGATACCGAGAAGATTGATGCTAGAGTCAAACAGGCTCTTATTGCAAAGATTGAATCTCTTCTGAAAAACAAAAAGAGCAATTAACAGTTGTTAGGGTGCAAGAGCGCAACTGGAAGGTCATTCCACGGGGTTCGGGCAACTTTGCTTCCGGCCAACGGCTCTCCCCACAGACTTTCGCTCCGCCCAGAATTTCTTGTCCCGTCCGTCCTCGCTCAAGTATGCCGCCTTGCTCTGGAG
>Ga0209083_1001623_pt1 | contig 24678 bp, 10 predicted proteins | sample AM7aDNAmetaG_FD_184132 | JGI IMG/M metagenome (GOLD analysis project Ga0209083, IMG submission 184132) | Freshwater microbial communities from Finland to study Microbial Dark Matter (Phase II) - AM7a DNA metaG (SPAdes) (version 3) | ecosystem: Environmental > Aquatic > Freshwater > Lake ...
CTTTTAAGTAGTGCTTTTGTAGGGATACAACCCCAGTTAAGACATATACCTCCAAGTTCAGATCTTTCAACAACAGCTACTTTAAAACCTAATTGCGACGCTCTGATAGCAGCGACATAACCTCCGGGGCCACTTCCAATAACAATTATATCATATTTCATATTTATTATATTTTATTTTCATAGCAAAACTACAAATAATTACCAAAAAAATGATGTTCTGATATTCCAACCGGTTTGAAAACTTATAATAACTTAAATCAGAATTCAAGGCTTTTAATTTTCATATATGATTTTCCCTTACTGTTAATAATTATTCTTAAGCCTGTTTCTTCAACAATAATATCATATATGTCAAGATTTTCGAGTGTTCCTTTAAGTGTAAAGAGGTTATTAAAATTATAGTTTGACAGCAAATCAGAGACTGTTGATTTTGTTGTTTTAAGTTCATCAGCCATTGAATAGTTGAATTCTTTTTCAATTTTATTTTTAAGTGCTCCATGTAACAACCAGTCGGCAGATTTAAAGAGAGTGTTTTTTGTTTTCAGATCGAAGTCAAAATCTTTAAAATAAATAAGACTTGTGGCCTTATCATAAGCAGGTGTTCCAATAAAATAAATAGTTCCATTAATACTTTTGCTTAAAACTACCTTGGTATAGACTTTATTTCCCATTCCCACAAAGCTGATGTCATCTATTTTGACGCTTTTCTTTAGTGATAGCTCCAAGACAGTGTCTTTCAGATGTTTACGAGCGATTTGTGTTGCTGATTCAAAGTCAATGAATGACTCAATAAAAAAATTAAAGTCTTTTTCGGGGTTTTCGACATATTTTATTTGCGGCAAATTAGTATCATTGCTTTTTTGTGGTTTGTTACCTATTATGATTTCAAACAGTCCTTTAAATCCAACAACAACTTTAATGCGTTCGTTGTTACCTTTTATCGGGCTTAAGAAAACATCTGAAGGTGTAATTTTTAACCATGCATTATAAGCTGAATCTATCAAGTGAGGTTCGTGCATTACATGCCAGACTGAATCAATTTGTTTGCTGAAATCAAAATTCACAGCTACTTTTTTATCAATAGTTTTGGTAACATCTGCCAGTTGTTCTTTCACAATAGGTTCTACAATTGATGTAATAGGAATACTTACAATACCAAAATCAAGTTTAGGCGTACTTTCGAAAACCAAACCGCTTGGAATTGTCTGGGTTGTAAACTTCCAGTCTGGTTGAACTTTAAGTTTTGATGTAAAGCTTACAACAATGTTAAATGTCGTTTCTTTTTCAAATTCAGGACATATATTGCAGGCTTGCCATCTGTAATTAGCCCATATTTTAATAGGAACATCGAATTTCAGAAATTCATTATAGCCCTGAATTTTTATATTTCTGGTTTTCCAGATTCTTACCATCACGTCATCTTTTTCAGGAACGTTAAAACTGGTATCTTCATAAATCAGCCCATTAAATTGCCTGTTTATTTCTTTTTCAAGAGCTATAATGGGTATTTCAATAGGTAGGTTTATTATTGATTGAACTTTTTCAATTTTAACATCCGGAGAGTTTTCAACTTGTGGTGAGGTGTTCTCGAGTCTGGTTTTACAAGAAAAAGAAAATAAGATGATGCATAAAATTATATAAATACTATTTGTACCATTGTTGATTAATTTCATATAATATACTAAAGATTAAAAATAAAAAGGGTTATTATATACAAACATATAAAATAACCCTTTTAGTTTTTTTACAAAGTCATTATTTTATTGAATAATTATTTTCTTAACAAAAATGTTATTGTTGTTAATTAATTTAACATAATAAACCCCTTTGCTTAAATGCTTCAAATCTAATTGTTTAGTGAAATTACGGTGTATATTTCCCAGATTATAACTTTTAACTAATTTGGCTTGAGGGTTATAGATATAAATCTGGAGATTATTGTTTACAGTACCTGTAGCAACAAGATTAAATATGCCATTTGAAGGATTAGGATAAATATCAAAGGTAGCATTTGAAGTAGCATTAGAAGCATCAGTGCAGGGGTCGAATGTAATTTTTACACTTCCACTGCCATCACAACCGTTTGTACCGGTAACTGTAACAGAATAAGTAAAGATACCATACCCTATACCTACAGTATCAACAGTTATGTATTGATTAGTAGAACCCGTTGACCAGATATAGTTTACAAAGTTTGAACCTGCATTTAAAGTAACAACGTCATCACCACAATGGAATTGATTTGCTCCAAGATTGACAACAGGTAATTGTTTGGTTACTATATTGATATCGTCAGTAGCAGAGCATCCATTATTATCAGTAACAGTAACAGAGTAATTTGTTACAGTGGTAGGGACAACAGTTATAGATGGTGTTGATGAGTTATCATTCCAATGATAAGTTACGCCACCAGAAGCCACAATATTAACGCTGGTTCCACTACATACATGTACGTCGGGACCAAGATCGAAAACAGGGAGAGGATTGATATATATATGGACGCTGTCTTCAGCTGTCATACCATAGCCATTATCAACGGTTACATGGTAATATCCTGAAGTAGTAACAAGTAAGGTAGGGGCAGTTGAAATAATATCGGGCAGAGATAACTCTCTCCAGGAATATAAGGAGTCTTGTGGGGCTGTGGCTGCATTCAGCAACACTGTTCCTGTACATAAAGCAGTGTCATTTCCCAGTTCAACAAAGGGCGCATTGGCAATTACAATATTATCAATGTCAACAAAAAAGCTTTGTCCACCACTGATAAACTTGTAATTTAAGAAAATATTATTTCCGGCAAATGCAGAGAGGTCAAATTCAAGGTTTTGGAATTCTGTTGAAGGGGTATGATTGCCATTGTTTACCTCATAAAGCATGTAGTTGTTCTGTAGGCAATCATTAGAAACAAATATCTGAAATGCATCGCCGTTTTGCATTGAATAAGCGTTTCCTGATGTATTAACAATACGGTAATCGAATTTCACTCTTGTAAGTGAAGTCAAAGGGCCAATTTTAGTTGATTTGGCTTCTAATGAATTATTTGATGAAGTAAGCGAGGCAAACATCACATTTGATGGTGCACCATGCAGCTGGTTAATGGTTATATCACCTGTCCAATTAATATTACTGCCTTCAAAATTTTCAACATAGGGTATTGTAAGCGGGAGTTTAATGTCGAAAGAAGAAGTAGTCATATTATTAAAAGAATTTATTGTGTCAGAAGCCAATACAGTACTTGCAAAAACAAAATAAGTTCCTGATTGAGTCGTGCTTACGGTGTCAATAAAAAAGACAGCGCTATGCCCTGTAGTTAAGTTGGTAGTTAAAGTTTTATTTTTAATTATCATATTATTGTCAGGATATAGGATTTCAACTTTAACAGGAATCTGTGTCTGGGTTGTATATCCAAAATTGGTTACTTCAACGTAGATAGAATCAGATACATTACCGCATAAACTATTTACAGGGGATAATATAGAAGTAACGCCAAGGTCGTTATTAATGGGTTGATAGACCATAAAATCATCTATAGCTACGCCCTCATCATTACCAGTAGCATCAGAAGCAAATCTGAAACGAAGGCGAACGTTGTTTTGGTTTATTAAACTGGTTGCAGAAGTTTTATAATTTTTCCATCCGCTATTGTCACCGCTCCACTTGGGAGGGTTGTTAATAGGTCCGTTAGTGCTGGTGTTATTATAAAAGCCGGGATCACCGTCTAATTTGCTCCATGTACTGCCACCATTGGTTGATTTTTCTAAAATGACAGCATCGTAACCCGGTTCAGTCTTTATGTTTAACCATGCAGAAATTTCAGGATTTGAAAGAATTGACATGTTTAAACAAGGGGACATAAGAACAGAATTGGAACTGTTGTTATAATTAGCGCTTAATTTTGTTACCCATGTGTTGGCACCACTATGTGGATAGCTCAAAACCAGCTTATTGGGAGTGCCATGTGCCCACTGGTCAACACCTGCAATAGCTTTACTGGTCCATCCTGAATAGAAAGCTTCGTAGTCTTCAGTATAAGGGAAAGTATTGTAAGTAGGAACAGAATATACTTTGGCATACTGAATATCGTTACTGGTATTCTGGTCTGTTGACAGATTAGCCCAAGCTACACAATTATAAACATTAGGAACTGAAAAATCGGCATGTGCTGTAAAAGCAACGATAGCCGTATCGCCGGGATTAAAAACCGATGGGTAGTTTTGAGAAGGTGTAAAGTTCATACCGCCGTCTATTGAATAGGACAGTCCAAAATTTGATTGAGGTACAGTTCCGAAATTTTTAATTTTAATAGTTACAATTTCATTGGCAGTGAGGTTACATTCACTAATAGGTGACATCCATCCTGTTACAGCTATATCGTTAGCAAAAGGGTCGTGAATCATTATATCGTCAATAGCAATACCTTCATCAACATTATTATCATTAGAAACAAACCTGAAGCGCAGTTTCACATTTGTCTGACCAGCCAAACCTGTAAGAGGGGCCTTAAACTCTGTCCATCCATTTGTTGAGCCACTCCATTTAGGAGGAGGTAAGCTTCCAACTGTATCAGCATAATTATACAAAGCACCTCCGGTCACTTTAACCCAAGTGTTGCCTCCATCAATAGAGCGTTCTAAAATCATCGCATCATTACCTTCATCGGCTATTTTCATATCAATCCAGACAGATATCTGAGGATTGGTAAGCGATGAAAAATTGAGGCATGGTGATAAAAGGTAGGAATTTGAATTGTTATCGTAGTCAGCGTCGAGTCCTGTCATCCATGCAGCAATGCCACTATGGGGGAAATTAATAACTGTTTGATTGCAAGTACCAAATTCCCATTGATTATTGCCAGATATGGCTCCTGAGGACCAGCCTGCTCTGCCGAGTTCAAAATTCTGAAAATAAGGATAAGAAGTAATATAGGGAATACTTGTTATAGAGGTATAGAATGCATCATTAGTTGTGTTTTGGTCAGTTACGAGGTTTACAATAGCTATACAACTATAATCCATTGGTATAGAGAAATCTGCTGTAGTATTAAATGTAAATATTGCAGTGTCACCTGGATTGATAGTATTATTGTCTGTTTCAAATACAAAAGTACCTCCATTTTAACGCTTACCGTTGATGTTGCACTCATACCACATCCTCCAACAGGTCCTACCCAATCCACTATTGTTAAGTCATTATCATATTTGTCTCTGACAATCATATCGTCAATAGCAATACCTTCTTCATTATTGCTGTTGTTGGAAGTGAATAGAAATCTGAAACGCACATTAGATTGACCGGCTAAAGAAGCTAATGATGTCTGGTATTTTTTCCACCCTCCGTTGTTATCGCTCCATTTGGGAGGTGCAACAGAGCCAAGATTACTGTTGTTATTGTAAAACCCTAAATCGCCGGTAACTTTAGTCCATGACTGACCACCATCAGTTGATTCCTCTAATATCATAGCATCATAACCTGGTTCGGTACGAATATTTAACATAGATGAGAAATAAGGGTCAGTAAGGTTTGTAAAATTATAACATGGTGAAAGTAAATAACTAATAACACTATTGTTATAGTTGTATGAAAGTCTGGTTATCCAAGCTTTACTACCTGAAAAGGCATTATTTAAAGCTGTTTTATTAGGTGTGCCGATTTCCCATTGATTAGGACCGGAAAGACTTCCACTGACCCATCCAGTAAATGACATTTCATTATCCTGAACATAGGGAAAAGTTGTCACATAAGGCAAAGATGTTATAGGCATGGTTAATTTATCATTAACAACATTTTGGTCGCCACTGAGATTGACTTTAACAATGCATGCATAATTTTCCGGTTGTGATAAATCTGCTGGTGTGGAGAAAGTATAATTAATAGTATCGCCAGGGTTCATAGTGCCTGTGTATGTTTCGTCGGGTATGTAGGTAAGGCCGTTATCCAAAGAATAAGTAATAGGGAAATGAGTAATAGTACTAGCTCCTACATTAGCCACTGAAACAGTAATTTTTGAAGTATCGCTCAATCCACAAGAACTTGAAGGTGATACCCATCCCACAACTGCAAGGTCGGTATTGAAAGGATTTCTTATTGTGATATCATCAATGGCAATACCTTCACCATTTGTCGTGGCATTACTTACAAACCTGAATCTAAATCTCACACTACTTTGACTGGCTAGACCTGTAAGCTGTGTCTCGAAATAAACCCATCCGTTTGAATTGCCACTCCATTTAGGAGAAGATAATGTACCCTGGTTACCTGTATAGTTGTAAAATCCTGCGTTTCCATTAACTTTTTGCCAGGAAAGTCCATTATTGATAGTGGATTCAAGGACCATGGCATCATTGCCTATGTCGGGAATATTAAGATACAACCATGCTGAAAATAAAGGTGCGGTCATTGTTGTGAAATCAAAACAGGGGGAATATAAAAACTGTTCTGTGTTGTTAGGGTAATTGGTGCTGAGTCCTGTCATCCATGCTTTCAGACCACTTTTAGCAGAACTTATTCCGGGTTTTGAAGGTGTCCCATATTGCCAAACATTTCCATCAGTTGTCCAACTTGCATTACTTTCAAAATTTTCAAAATAGGGGAAAGTATTTACAGTAGGGATGCTTATTACAGTAGTAGTGAGTGTGTCGTTGCTATGGATCGGATCAGTAGAAAGATAAACGGCAGCAACACAATGATAGGTGCCAGTTGTTGAGAAATTAGCATGAGCGGTAAAAGTTTTTGTAATTTCTGCTCCTGGTAAAATCTGATTATTGCAAGTTTCGGGCGTAGTAAAAGTAACGCCGTTATTGATTGAGTATGAGATTTTAAATGTTGTGATAGCGTTAATACCCAGATTTTTTATTTTAATGGTAACAGGTTCAGATGAACTCAGATTACAATTACTTTGCGGCAGAACCCATTCAGTTACTGTAGCGTCGAATGCTGGTGGGAAAGGGTTAGCTGTAATAGTAAAGTTATCAATTCCAAGAGCTTGAGCAAAAGATGTGTTTGTTCCACTTGTTACAGAATAGTTCCAGGCAAGATACAAGCTGTCACCGGCATTTAACTGAACACCAAGTGTTTTGTTGCTTACATTAACAGTAACACCGGGAGCAGAACTATAGCCACCATTATCAAATCCACCACCACTAAAACCAGTATTAAAATCACTACCGGCAGCAGTCCATGTGATGCCATCAGTAGAGTAATACATCTGAATAGTAAAGCCAGCTGAATTAGAGCCTTTTTTATATTTCTCAACATCATAACTTATAGTGAAGTTATAAATACTATCTGTTCCATTATTTTTTAAAAGTGTATATAGGTTGCCACTTTCAGTTGTCCCTGTTGAGGAATACCAGCCAACAGCGCGATCGGTAGCTGAGGAAGCATTACCAGCCCCAAAGTTGTAAATGCCAGCAGATGATGTAAAGTTCATGTTGTTACCCCCTCTATTTTCAGTTTGCGTTCCGGCACCGGTATAAGTTCCGATTTTACGCACTGTGTCTTGCTTATCTATTTTCCATGGTGCCGGTAAGCTTGCTGTAGCACTTGTTCCTATTGAAAAATTTTGCCCAATTGTACTTCCAGCACTTATTTGAATTTGTGCATAAGTAGCCATTGTAGAAATAAATAAACTTGCAGTAAATAATAACTTTAATTTAAGATACTTCATAGTTGTTATGTTTTTAATAATTAATAGATTATGAGTTTTTTTATGTATGTATTTATGCCGTCGAAAATATTGATGAAATAAATGCCTTTATTATAAGGCACCAAATTAATAGATTTTCTGAAAATTACATCATGATTATTAGAAATTTTTTCATAATGAATTAACATGCCTTCAATTGAATATAATGATATTTCAATCTGGTTTGTTTTGTTTAATAATTCAATGAAAACTAAATTTTGTGCCGGGTTTGGATAAATGTTTATATCCGCTTGTGAATCAAATGACTTGCTACCGGTACATGGGTCAAATGTAACCAAAATAGTATCGAAAGAGTTGCATCCATTAATATCAGTAACCATTACTGAAATTTGGGCAGTTGAAAGACCATAGCCGGTAGAATCTATAACAATATTATTATTTGTTGAGTTATTAAACCACAGATATGAAGTAAAACCTGTTCCCGCATTAATTGTAATGTTATTATTTGCACAAATTATTGTATCGTTACCCAGCCAAACCTGTTGAGGGATATTTACAACTACATCAATTGTGTCTTTAGCTTTTGTCAGACAGCCATTATCAACAGTTACCATATAACTTCCAGCATCATTAATGTTTATTGTATGCGTTGTTGATAGTATATTAGGTGAAGAAATTTCTTTCCAGATATAACTGTACCCACTGTTATAACCGGCATCAATAGTAATAGATGTGTTTTCACAGATAGCAGTATCATTAGGTAGTAAAACGAAGGGTGCAGGGTTAACCAAAACAGTAACTGAATCACTTGAATGGCAGCCATAGCTATTGATAACATCTACCCAGTATAAACCACCTAAATGTGCTATAAAAGTATTATTGGTTGAATTATCCTGCCATAAGTAAGATATAAAGTTATTACCAGCATTTAATGTGGCTGACTCTCCGGTGCAAATAGTAACAGGATTTGTTCCAAGATTAACATTAACCTGCGGATAATATGATATTTTAATGCTGTCAGTAGAACTACATCCATGACTATTGGTAATTGTAGCCCAATAGTTACCTGCATTGTTAATAACAAGTGAATCATTATTAGTGGCATTGGACCAAACGACAGTGTAAGAATTTTCTTCTGTATCAAGTTTGAAATCCCTAATTCTGATTCCTTTCCCTGAATTTGCCGGGCGGAATATTTTAAACTTAACCTGCGATGAATTTGAGTTGATATCAAAAATGCCACCTGAGATATAGTTTGTATTGCTCTGAGTTGTAACGGTTTCTAATTGCAATGGCCAAGTAGCGCCATTATCATCGGAAACTAGAATCCGAGCTTTGTTATCTTGTCCGGAACCATATCCTGCTATATCAATACTCAACTTTACACCATTATAAGCAGAAAAGTCATAAGCATTTGTAATTATTGTATCTTCCTGACTGTCTAAAAGAAGATATCCTCCTTCGGTTGTTTGTATAATGCCTAACAGACCACCATCAATGGTAATCCATCCGGCAGGTGTGTTGCCTCTCAATTGATCAAAACAAAATGGGGTATAAACAGTACCAACTGTCAGAGTATCAGAACTTCCGTTGCAGATACTAAAGTCATTGCCTAATGAAAATTCCGGTTTAAAGTGGTTAGTAACTGTGATAGTATCAGTACCTGTATTGCCAAAACCGTCATCTACAATAACAATATAAGAGGCAGGAGAAGTGACTTCAACTGTTTGAGTCGTAGCAAAAATGGTTGGAGATTGAGTAGTAGACCATGAATAAATGGTATTAGATGTGTAGTTTTTGGCATCCAGAGTAACTGTTTCTCCTATGCAAATTGCAGTATCAGCACCCAGATCAACAATTGGAATACCTGAAATTAATATGTTATCGATATCAATAAAGTAGTTGCCTGTTAATGCTCTGATAATTTCAAATTTTATTAATACGTCTTCTCCTACGTAAGCAGCTAAAGGGATATTTCTGGTATGCATATTAATTGAAGCTGTATGGTTACCAGAATTTACAGCATCAATCATGTTAAAGGTGGCACCACAATCGTCCGAAATCAACACTTTTAAGGTGTCTCCTGCACCTAAAACTGTGGGTGTGTAAGGAGGTGTAGTTGCATAATTAACATAACGGTAATCGTAAAACAGGACAGAATTCTGGCTGACATGCCCTATTTTCGGAGATAGAGCAAAACCGCTATGAACAGAGTTGTTGAGATTTTTATACAGTACTTTAGTTGTTGAACCATGGTCAGAACCTTTTATCATGTCATATTGCCAGCCTGATGATGCAGCTTCAAAATTTTCATAATATGGAATAGAAAGAGGTACATTAATATAGAAATTGTATGAAGTAGTATCATTATAATAAACTATAGTATCTGTGGGGAGAGATGTATATGACTTAATATGATAATTGCCATTTTTCAAAGTATTGATAAGACCTATAAAAACAGTATCAGTATTATTGTAAGTTAAGTTGTCTGTATAAACATGTGAAATCGTGTAAGTGCTATCAGGGCTTTGAATGATAACATGAATGGGTATATTATTCTGTGTATTAATTCCAAAATTCTTAACAATTACTATTACTGAGTCGTTATTGATACCACATATAGCGCTATCCGGTTTTAACACTTCAACAATCCCAACATCATTTGCCGGAGGGTCATAAACCATGATTTCGTCAACAGCGATGCCTTCATCATTTACAGTAATATTAGAAACGAACTTAAACCTGAATCTTACATTTGGCTCACCTGCAAGTGACTGAATATGTGTTTTATACTGCATCCAATTGCCGTTGCTGCCACTCCATTTAGGTGGTGCTAATGGTCCCAGAGAACTGCTATTGTTATAAAATCCCTGGTCTCCAATTACTTTTGTCCATGTAATACCACCATCAGTAGAAGATTCCAGAATCATGGCATCATTGTTAGGTTCTGTTTTAATATTAAGCCAGACAGAAAAAATAGGTTTAACTAAACTGCTGAGATTAAAACATGGTGAGACTAAATAATCGATCACATTATCATCGTAATTAGAGCTTAATTTTGTTATAAAACACTTCATATTCATTCCACTGTGAGCGGAGTTAATAACAGACTTGTTTGGCATACCTTGTACCCATTGATTTTGACCTTGAAGTGCATAAGGAACCCATCCGCTGTACCAGTCAAACACTTCTTTATAAGGATAATTTGTGATGAAGGGAACAGATTCAATAATATTAATGATGGTATCATTAGAATGATTCTGATCATTGGGCAATAATACAACAGCACCTGAATAGTAAGTTTTAGGAGTGCTTAAATTTGCTTTATGTGTAAAAGTATATGTTAAAGTATCGCCCGGATTAATTGTATTGGGTACAATTTCAGGTCCTATATGAGTAGCGCCGCCATCTACTGAAGCGACAATAGGAAAGTTAGACTGAGAGTTGCCCCCGAGGTTTACTATCTTAACAATAATTTCTTCGGCATTTGATAAAGAGCAAGATGACTTAGGTGATACCCATTCTACTACAGCTAAATCATTTAAAGGAGGAACATATTCGTCTGCACCTATGCAGGGCAATGTTGGTCGGGGTTGTCCATCTATATCATCAGTTATTCCAGAAATACTGATACCTCTCTGATAAAATTGAATGCCATTGGAATGTAAATCAGTTTCACTTAAATAGTAAGGATTTCCCACTCTTGAATGCAAGTCGTTGCTGGCAGGTATATTTTTACTTCTTAAAACAGTAATATTCGGAACAGTATCTCCATAAAAGACGAATAATGACCCATTATTGAAATAACTGTTGTAGTCATGTGCAATTAAAGAGGAAGTTGATGCATAATATACACTGAATCCTTTATTAGAACCAGTATAAGCAAAAGAATTATTTCTAATATCAAGAGATGTAGCATTTGCTGTTACATTTATACCTCTGGAAAAAGTTGTGTTAACATTGATACTGTTAAAAAAAACATCGATTTTATTTGATAATTCTATGTAAAGACCGTTGGCATTTACATTTCGGAAACCACCACCAATCATATTGTTAATAATTTTACTTCTTAAAGGTGAGGCATCACAGTTTTTTAACCAAAGGCCATATTGTCCGGCATTTAGAATTTTATTTTTAATAAAGGTAATAACTCCATCTGTATTTTCAAAACTGACACCTGAGCCAGAGCTGGTTATAGCTCCAGAGCTTCGTATATTAATTGTATTGTTAACAAAAGTGGGTGAGGTTGCATAATAAACATAAATGCCATGAAAGTAATTATTAGAAAAAGTATTATTTGAAACATACAGGCTGTCAATCTTATTGCTATTTTCACCGTTCAGGCGTGCACCAATATATCCTCCAGTTATTGTATTGTTGGTAAGTTGCAAATTTTTAATATTGTTACCCTCTGTAAAGAGGGAAGTTAAACTACCAGAAGCAACGATGCCTGCGAAATTGGTGGTGGCAGAAAAAGGGATTGTACTAATGGTGCAATTTTTAATAACAATATGCTGACAAGCATTAGTCATCGTTATATTCCAACCGTAGGTGGCATTGTTTGGTACATTGATATTTAAGCTGTCAACGGTGATATATTGTGCTCCATCAAGCAGCATTACATATCGTTTGTCATTAACACTTGGAGTGAACGTTAATGTGGCATTATTACCTTTTATTTTAACTGTGCTTGAGGGGCTGGTTCCATTAATGGCAGGTATTGTAAGTTGTTCATTATATGTGCCTGGAATAACATTCAAGATAACATTTCCCGAAATGCCACATGTTGCCAATACACTTATTGCATCAGTAAATGAATTAAAATAGGCTCCTGCACCACCAACTGTATAAGTGCCATTTAAAGGCTGACAGACATTAATTATTGTGACAGTTGTATCATTATTCGTGTTAGCATCATTAGAACCATTGGGTAAAGAAGTCCATGATTTAATAGTATATTGTCCAGATGTAAAAGCAATTGAACCAATAGGAACTGAAGTCTGCGAAACGTTTTGTGCCAGATTTCCTGTCCAGCCCATAGCTGTTTGGGGTAAACCATTAACTTCCCAGTTAATATCAACAGCTGTTAAATTATAAGACCCAAAATTTTTCAATGTAACTTCTACATTATAAGTATTGGGGGCAACTAATGAATGAGGGTTAGTTATGGCTGTTATGCCTGCGTCATTAGTGGGTTGCGCTTTTGTGATATTTAATGAAAATAAAAATATAGATAATGTAAAAAAAAGTGCTTTGACCAAAAAGTAATTTATTTTCTTCATAATAAACAAGTATTAGGGTAAAAAAGAGATTAGTTCTTTTTAATTTGTAAATATAAAATAAAAAAATTAACTATTAACTAAATATCTTTAAAAATACCATGTAACTGTGATTAATTTTAACAAAAAAGGCTGCCTCATTTGGACAGCCTTTTTTGAAAGAATAATGTGTGTTTTTAATTCAGTACAATTTTATTAACTGAAATATTTTCGCCATTGATAATCTTAATGAAATAAACACCTTTGGATTGCTTACTCATATCTAAATTGAAAACAGAATTATTGGTTATATTTAATACATTTTTGGTTTGGATAAGCTGACCTTGAATGTTATAAACATATACATCACAGTTGTTTTTGAAATTACCGTTTAATTGTATAAACAACAACCCGTTGGAAGGATTGGGATAAATCTGAATGTCGTTTGATGCTGTTTCGTTAATACCTGTACATGGATCAATAGTAACAACCAAAGTATCAGTAGCGTGACAACCATTGGAATTTGTAACTATAACTGATGCATCAACAACCCCTACACCGAATACAGAACCCTCAATTAACAGCGTTTGTGAAGCTGCGCTGTTAAACCATAAATATGAAGAAAATCCAGTACCGGCATTAATTAAGACATTATCATAAACACAAATAGTAGTATCATGCCCTAAGTGAACGCTTGGAGCAATGAACAAACCGACAACAACACTGTCAGCATCCTTACAGGTGTTGGCATCAGTAACAGTTACACTATATGTACCTGCCAAAGTGATGGTTATTTGTTGACTCGTTAGTCCGTTGTTCCAAATGTAACTGCTGTGTTGTCCGGCATCAAGGATAGTAGGTGTTTGCGGACAAATATTCTTATCCGGACCAAGATCAACAACAGGAGATGGAATAATACTAATAGTGATAGTATCAGTAGCAGTAACCGCACAACCATTATTGACCACAACATAATAAGAGCCTGCAGTGTTTACAATAAGATGTTGAGAAGACCCAATTACAGTTGAAGAGCCTATTTTTTTCCATATGTAGCTGTAGTTGATTCCTGCTCCTGCATTAAGAGTATCTTTTTTACCTGAACATAAGTTGACATCCGGTCCTAGATGAACTACAGGTAAAGGACTTATTATTACAGAAATTGTATCACCACTTATGCAGCCGTGGCTATCATGTGCCACAACCCAGAATGTTCCCGCACTGTTCACGGTAAATGTTTGTTGAGTCAAACTAGGATTGCCATTCCACTGATAAGAAGAGAAAGACGAGCCGGCATCTAATAATAAGTTGCTTCCCGCACAAATAGCAGTATCTAAGCCAAAGTGAATAGGAATAACAGGATAAAATGAAACACCAACAGTATCTGCAGCAGAACATCCATTAGCAGCTGTTACTGCGCACCAGTAATTGCCGGCAGAATTAACTGTTATTGAATGGGTATGTGCACCAGTTGACCAAGTATAAGATGCAAATAAAGCTGAAGATGTTACTTTAAAATCTCTGAATCTGACGCCCTTACCTGAAGCAGCGGGTCTTCTGAACCTGAATTTAACCTGTGCTCCTGTAGCAGTAATTGTATAGGGACCTTGAGTGATATATGATGAAGTTTGTGTTGTATCTGTTGCAATGGGGAACTGGGCATTCCATGTACTGCCATTATCATTAGAAACATCGATAATCATTAGATTATTAGCTCCTGTTCCATAACTTGCTATATCAACGTATAATTTTACATTAGGCAGTCCTGTTAAATTGTATGCTTTAGATACAACCCAGTCGCCAGTATTATCCAATAAAAGATAACCACCCTGGCCTGATTGTTCAATTGCTTGTCCAGCTGCATTATTCATAGTCCAATTGGTTGGCAATACACCTCTACAGCCTTCGCTTATTACAGTGGTTACTTCTGATCCTGCATCTAAAGTGGTAGAAGTTGCACTACAAATATGAACATCAGCACCTAAACTAAATGTAGGAGTAGGTTTAATACCCACAATAATAGAATCGGAAGATGCCATGCCAAACCCGTTGTTAACAACTACTATATATTTTGTTGTAACAGAAGGGGATACTGTTGGATTCCTGATTGTTGATGTGAAACCGGCAGGAACTGATGTCCAGCTGTAAGTAGTATAAGGTGTTGCATTTTCTGCATCAAGAGTTATTGAGGTACCACTACATATAATTGTGTCGTTACCTAAATCAACAATTGGTATAGAACCAATAATAACGTTGTCAATATCCACAAAATAATCACCTGCTGTCTGACGCTGTAAATCAAATTTAACAATAATGTTATCACCATTATATGCATCAAGATTGTAATGTTTCGTGACCATTGAAGCCGAGGAAATGTGTTTGTTATCATAGATAGTATCTAAGATGTTGAAAGTTGTACCGCAATCGCTGGAAATCATAATTTTAATAGTATCACCTGCGCCCAGTGTTGTTGCAGTCCATGGTCCGCTTAAACTATAATCAACTATACGATAATCAAATAATAAAAAGTCGCCAGTAACAATAGTTCCTAATTTGGGAGATAGCGCATAAGCAGTTTTATTACTACTCCACAAATCTACATATAATATACTGGAAGCACTTCCATGGTCAGTGCCAACATTCATATCATATTGCCATCCTTGTACAGTACCTTCAAAATCCTGAACATAAGGTATTGATAGAGGTGGAGTTACAATAAAGTCATAATGAATTGTATCATTTGTATGATCCAGATCACCTGTTAAAGCCGTATATGCAGTTACGTTATATGTGCCTGGAGTTAAAGTGTTAATAGGAAATGAAATAAGGGTATCTTTATGATTGAAAGTCACATTTCCATACAAAGTATCAATAAAGTTTAAAGTTGTATTAGGTGTAACGACTTTAATTTTTACAGGAATAACACTTTGAGCTAAATAGCCGTAGTTAGATACAACAACTTTCAAAGTATCAGTAGTAGAACCACACATACTATTTACTGGAGATATAACTGCTGAAGCACCAACATCTTTAGAAATGGGGTCATAGATGTGTATTTCGTCAATAGCAATACCTTCATCATTATTAGAACCATCGCTTTCAAATCTGAAACGCAGTTTTACATTGGGTTCACCTGCCAAATCAGGCATTGATGTTTCATATTTAGTCCAACCACCATTAGTACCACTCCATTTAGGTGGTGTTATATTTCCATAGGAGCCGGTGTTATTATATAAACCTGCATCACCGACAACTTGATTCCAAGTAGTACCACCATCAGTTGATGATTCTAAAACCATTGCATCATAATCTGCTTCAGTTTTAATATTTAGATAAACAGAGAACATTGGTAAGGCCAGGCTAGCAAAATTTAAACAGGGAGACATAAGAGTAACATTAACACTATTGTCATAATTGGTTGCTAATTTGGTTACCCATGCTTTAGAATTCATACCAGTGTAATCGCTATGTAGCTGAGTCTTGGCTGGTAAACCTAATTCCCATTGTTGAGTGCCGCTAATTAATCCTGGCATCCATCCACTAAAGAAATCGAAGTTTTGTGTATAAGGATAAGAATTTATTAATGGTGTTGAATAAATTACTGCTACCGCAGTATCATTATGCAGGTTGGCATCGTTTGTTAATTTTACTAAAGCCCCCGAATAATAAATACCTTTATTTAAAAAATTAGCAGTATGTGTAAATGTATAAGTGATAGTATCGCCGGGATTCATTGTACCTGGTAAATATTCAGGTCCAATAACAGTGACTCCTCCATCAATAGAAGCTATAACAGGTGCACCTGTCTGCGATTGTGAGCCAACATTGGCTATTTTAACAGTAATATGTTCACTGGCTGTTAAACCACATCCGCTAACCGGGCTTACCCATTGAACCATCGCCAGGTCTTTTGCGGGTGGTTGTTCAATTTTTACATTGTCAATAGCCACACCATATCCATATTTTGCATTGCCTTCAAAAGCCACCTGATAAGTAGCTGTACCATTGGGGAGGGTTAGTTTTCTTTCTGTCCATGCAGACACATCGCTGGTATAAGTTTTTAATAATACCCATGCAGATGCAGATGATGTTCGGTAGTACACACGTAACTCATCCTGATCAGTACCCCAAACATGCATATAATGTCTGAAAGAAAGACAGGGAATTACTGCTCCTTGCAGATTGATGACTGGAGAAACAAGTTTAACTTTATTATCAGCAGTAGATGTACCTTTAAGAATGGCAAAATCAGTACCTTCGTAAGGAGCTGTAGGGTAAGTGGAAGATGCAACATAAGCCCAGTTAAGTGTAGTTGCTCCTTCCTGAATCTGACTCCAGCAATTGGGAATACTTGTGCTGTTAAAACCTTCAGCAAAAGGAATAGAAGAGGTAGGACAAGAGAGTGTAAATGATGCTTTATAGTTTGAACCTCCATTGTTGTCAATATGGGTACCACCAGGTACACTGTTTATATTGAAGTCAGTTTCATAATATACTTCAAGATAGTAATTGCCGGGTGTTAAACCATTCAGAACAGCAACATTGGCAGATATGTTTTGCCATACCTGATCATGAAAAGTACCTAAATCCTGAAACCAGGGCAGGTTTAAGCTTGTGAAAGCAGGTGGAGTAGCGGTTTGCAGATAAACTCTGTAAAACATACGGGCAGCAGTAATATCATCAGGAGGAACGTTTTTCCATGTTTTAGCCTGACCACCTTTAAGGATAAAAATACCTGTTGCCATAAAACTGCCAAGATTACTGCCGTTAAAAGTAGCGCCTTCAGTATAAATATCTGAAGCACCAGTATTCGTAACGATATATCTTTCAAAAATGCCGCTGTTAGGCAATACATCTATCCATCTCTTTGCAACCCTGATACCATCAATCTGTAATTTTGGAGCATTTGAAGCATTGCCTTGCCTTAAGGCAACAGAGCCGACTAATGATAAGTCATTTCCGACCATGGTGTTTGTTAGATCGGCAGTTGGTTCTACATCGTTTATTGCCGGGTTAACAAATAAATTTACATTGTCATCACCGGTCAGAAAACTATATTTCAGAACGAGTAAGTACGTTGTGTTATAGTCGTAAGAGAAGGCTGTGTAAGAAGGTGTATTTGATGATTTAGAAACGCCAAAAGCAATTTTTCCTGTTCCACTATCATATTTTACATAAACTCTTCCTGCAAAGGTAGTTCCCATAGCAGCCTGGCCTAAATTCAAAAAATAATCGCCTGAAGCTTTTGCTTTCTGAACATTTACAAGGAATGACACATAAACAGAACCGGTATCAACGTGAGTGAATGTTTTGTTAACATCTTCTCCTGTTGTATCTATAACAGCCATATTTCCTATGCCGGAAGAGGTGTAATTGGTATAGCTTAAGGAAGAAACAGCAGTATTTATAGCATTAGTACCGCCAGCACTATGGGCTGTCCAGCCATTAGCAGTAAGCAAGCCGGAATAATTAAAATTATCTTCAAGCAACAGTTGTGCTGTAGCCGATTTCAAACAGATAGCAAAAACTATCAGTAACACATACTTAATAAAAGTTAACTTTTTCATTTTTCAATTTTTTTTGTAAAACATAATTCTAACAAAAATAAAGTATTTTTTTTAGAATATAAAATATTTAAGGTGTATTTTTTTTAACAATTGTTTAATCAGATGTTTAGTACGGTTTTTAAACAATTAATATTCAGGTATATAAATAAAAAAAACTGCCCAGTGATACAGGCAGTTTTTTTACAATTTCTAAAATACTCTATTCAAAAGATAAAACAGATTCTTTAATAATTTCAATACAATCTTTAATTTGTCCTTCTGAAATAACAAGTGGGGGAGCAAAACGTATTATATCACCATGAGTAGGTTTGGCTAAAAGCCCATTATCTCTAAGTGTCAAACAAACATCCCATGCTTCTTTGCCGTTTTTAGGAGTAATGATGATGGCATTTAAAAGGCCTTTACCTCTTACCAGACTTATCATGTCGGTTTTAATATTTCTTAACCCTTCTCTTAATATTTCACCAAGATACTGGGCTCTTTCGGCAAGGTTTTCTTCTTTAATCACCTTTAGAGAGGCAATAGCAACTTTAGCAGCAATAGGATTGCCACCAAAAGTAGAACCATGTTCACCTGGTTTAATGCATAACATAATATCATCGTTGGCAAAAACGCCAGAAACAGGGAAAACACCTCCACCAAGAGCCTTGCCTAAAATAAGTATATCGGGTTTTACGTTTTCGTGGTCGCAGGCTAATAATTTACCTGTACGTGCAATACCAGTCTGAACTTCATCAGCAATAAATAAGACATTAGCTTTTTTACAAAGGTCAAAAGATTTTGTAAGGTAGCCCTCATCCGGGACAAAAACACCTGCTTCACCCTGAATAGGTTCAACTAAAAAGCCGGCTACGTTAGGATCTTTCAAAGCTTCTTCCAGTGCGTTTACATCATTATAAGGGATACGTATAAATCCTGGTGTGAACGGACCATAATCTGTATAAGCAGTAGGATCGTTAGAGAAAGATACTATAGTTGTTGTTCTGCCATGGAAATTGCCTTCACAAACAATGATCTTGGCTTCATAATGTGGAATTCCTTTTTTAAGATAAGCCCATTTGCGGCAAAGTTTTATAGCTGTTTCAACGCCTTCTGCACCTGTATTCATAGGGAGGATCTTGTCGTATCCAAAGAATTCAGCAGCATATTTTTCAAATTCACCAAGTACATTATTATAAAAAGCTCTTGAAGTGAGAGAAAGTGTTCTTGCCTGATCAACCAATGCACCTACTATTCTTGGATGGCAATGTCCCTGATTGACAGCAGAATAAGCTGATAGAAAGTCGAAGTATTTTTTACCTTCCACATCCCAAACATAAACGCCCTCGCCTCTTTCCAGTACTACCGGTAGTGGATGGTAGTTATGAGCACCATAATTGCTTTCCAAAGCTATAAATTTAGCTGATAATGTGTCTTCATTTAATTGTGTTTCCATAAAAGTATTTTTAAAGTTTGTATTTTTCAAAATTTGGCAAATATATAAATTTTTATTCTACTGACCGACTAAAAATTTAAAATATGCCTGAAAGTCGCTTTAAATGTACTATTCTAAAAGATAATTTTTCAACAAGGCCTTTATTAATAATAGCCCTAAAACGATGCACTGCGATGCATTGAAGCTTTCCGAAATGAACAAGCCGAAGTGGCACAAAAGGCACCAAAATTAAATAAATGATTTGGTGTTAAATTATAATTTCATTTTTTAAGATTGTCAACGATTCTTGTTAACAGGTCAGCAGGGATGCCAACAAAAACTTCCTCATCTTTTTTTAACTCATTTGGTAATGTTTTTTTTTGTGCCATAAGTTTTGATATAAGAGTTGTATGAGGCAACTGTTTATCTCACTATTTGGTTTATTATAACCCTACCTTATCACAATTTTCCCAGTGTGGACTTTATCTCCAATAACTTTTACCATATAAAATCCGGCTGGAAATTCTTTTCCTGCAAATTCATATTTTTCTTGTGATGTTGTAGTTTCAAATATATTTTTACCGGTAACGTCTGAGATTGTTATTAAAGCGAGTTTTTTGTTTGGATTAGCATATTCAAGGGTGAATCTACCATTACTCGGGTTGGGATAGATTTTAATATTATCATCATTTGTGATGTTCTGATTTTCAATTGCTCCAACTATGGATTCGGTTTTCAAAATAGTTCCATAATTACCTACAGCACAACCTGTTATAGCTCCGTTTTGCGTTGTGAAGGAAACAGCATTTAATTCATTGATTGTCGCTTCTATCTGAGGTATCCAGTTTGTTCCGCCATCGGTTGTTTTTAGTATGGTGCCACTGCTACCAACAACGTATCCTGTATTAGCGTCAGTGAAAAAAACGGAATATAAATCTTTAGTTGTCCCACTGGTTTGGGCTATCCAGTCTGTTCCGCCATTTACTGTTTTAAGAATTGTACCTGAAAGACCTACTGCATAACCTGTAATAGAATCAGTGAAACAGACAGAAAACAACCAGTTAACTGTTCCGCTTGTTTGAGGTGTCCAGTTTGTCCCACCATCGTTTGTTTTCAGGATGGTTCCAGTATTGCCAACAATGAAGCCTGTATTTGATCCGGCACCATCAGGGGTAAAATAAACTGATAATAAATTTTCAGTTGTTCCACTTGTTTGAGCAATCCAGTTTGTCCCACCATCGTTTGTTTTCAGGATGGTCCCTGCTATACCTACAGTATAACCTGTAGAGTCGTTAGTGAAATAAACTGAATTTAAACAATTAGTTGTGCCGCTTACCTGTTCTGTCCAGTTAATTCCGCCATTGTTTGTTTTTATTATTGTCCCTGCATCGCCAACAATATACCCATTATTAACATTAGTAAAATAAATTGAAAGTAACCAGTTTGTTGTTCCGCTTGTTAGTGGTGCCCAGTTAGTTCCGCTATTGGTTGTTTTCAGAATCGTTCCAGTCTGGCCAGCAGCATAACCGGTATTGCCATCGGAAAAACAAACAGCATTCAGATGCTTAGTTGTTCCTTTGTTTAAGGATTTCCAGGTTGTTCCACTATTGATTGTTTTTAGAATGGTAACAATACCATTGATAAAGCCAACAGCATAACCTGTATAAGTATCTGTAAAATAAATTGTCGACAAATTAGATGTTGTTCCACTGATTTGAAAAGTCCAGGTTGTTCCCCCATTAATTGTTTTAAGGATTGTTCCATTACTTCCTGAAATATAGCCTGTATTTGCATCAGAAAAATATACCGAATACAAATAATTAGTCGTTCCACTCGTCTGTGCTGTCCAGGTATTTCCTGCATTGATAGTTTTTAGTATAGTTCCGTTTTGGCCAACAGCATAACCCGTATTAGCATCTGTAAAATATACTGAGTTCAACTGTTGGGTAGTTCCGCTTGTTTGTGCTGTCCATGTTGTTCCCCCATTTATTGTTTTCAGAATGCTTCCTGACAGTCCAACAACATAACCTGTACTTGCATTGGTGAAAAAGACAGATAATAAATGGTTGGTTATCCCGCTTGTTAGTGTTGACCAGGTAATGCCGCCATCACTGGTTTTAATTATTGTTCCTGATTTACCAATTGCATAACCCACATCAGTAACAGGAAAATAAACTGAAAATAAATTAATAGTTGTACCACTTGTTTGCGCCGTCCAGTTTGTACCGCCATCAATTGTTTTTAAAACGGTCCCAGTATCTCCAACAGCATAACCTGTATAAGAATCAGTAAAAAAAACAGATTGTAATCTTCTTGATGTTCCGCTATTTTGTGTTGTCCAATTAGTTCCACCATCAGTTGTTAAAAGAATAGTTCCTTCATAGCCTACAAAATATCCTGTATTGGCATTGGTAAAACATATTGAACGCAGCGTATTGCCTGTAGGTAAAGGATTTTGCCATTGCCAGTCGCTCTGTGCGTTAACAAACATTTGTGAAAGAGCTACTAGGCTGAAGAATGTAAGTATTTTTTTCATAAGGGTGTTTTTAGTTTCTTCTTCCCGTGAATATCCATATATAATATAAAAGTGTAGCTAAAGATGCTATTGCAGCTACAACATAAGTAGATGCAGCCCATCTTAAGGCATTAGATGCTTTAGCATGTTCCTCTCCAGAAGTTATTCCTGAATTGTCGAGCCAGGCAAGTGCCCTGCGCGAAGCATCAATCTCAACAGGAAGTGTTATAAAGCTGAATAGGGTAGTAGTAGCAAAAAGAATGATACCTGCGAGCAACAGCGTAGGAAATACGTTTATCAGTAGAATACCTGCCAGCAATACCCATTGAATGATATTAGAGCTGAAATTGACAATAGGCACTAATGCTGAGCGCATTTTAAGAAAACTATAAGCTGTAGCGTGCTGAACAGCATGCCCGCACTCATGAGCAGCTATTGCTGCTGAGGCAACACTTTTGCCATCATATACCTCCGGACTTAGATTGACAGTCTTGTTTACCGGATTGTAATGATCTGTCAACTGCCCGGGTACAGATTCAATTTTTACATCATATATACTGTAATAATGTAACATTCTTTCTGCAATATCTCTTCCCGATAAGCCCATTCGTAATGGTATTTTTGAATATTCTTTAAATCTTCTTTTTAACTGATTGCCCACCAGCCAACTGATAAGCATAAATATGCCAAAAATGACATAATAACCCTGATAATAAGCCATAGTTTTATTTTTTAATTTATCATTTCGTCTTTTCAAATTACTTGCCATTACACAAAAACTGCTATTTTGTCAGTATAGCTCCTATAGTCTCATCTTCTCTCCTTCTCATCTTCTCACCTTCTCATCTTCTCACCTTCTCACCTTCTCATCTTCTCATCTTCTCTCTTTCCTCCGTACTACTTCCCTCCATGCTCTTTTAAAAACAACCTCCCTGTATCCATTATTGATTGTTTAATAGGTATGAAGTTATAATTCAGAGCATTAATAATTTTTTCGTTGGTGTAGAGATGTTTATTCTGTGCTGTATAGGCTGTTTCTTTTGTAATCAGGGGTGCATTCCTTGTCAGTAAGCTTTTCAGATATTCTGCTCTCCATGCCAGGGCACTTAACATTCTTCCGGCATTGTATTTCGGTTTTTTAACATTAAGGCTTGAAGCTATTTCCTTTAAAATATCCTCATAGCTTAGATTTTCAGATGACACAATAAAACGTTCACCCTCTATATCGCTTTGCATAAGGGCAATCATTGCCCTGGCAACATCACGCACATCAACAAAACCATTGATACCTTTTGTATAAAACAGTTGTCCTTTCCAAACTGTTTCAAATAACTTGGTACTGCCTTTATGCCATACACCGGGACCAATAATTATTGATGGGTTGACCATAACAGCACTGAGACCCTCAGCAATACCCCGCCATACTTCCTGTTCGGCATCGTATTTTGTTTGGGAATAGGCTGATTTCTGAGATTTTCTATCCCATGGGGTTAATTCACTCACCACTGCCCCTTTAGAACTTTCTCTTCCTAAAGCAGCTACTGAACTCGTGTAAGATAGTTTCTTAATATTTTTCTCCAGACAGGCATTTACAACATTGGCGGTGCCTTCAGCATTTACCTTTTTTAAAAGTAAATAATCGTTGTGAATAAAAGAAACATTTGCTGCAGTATGGTAAACAAAACTAACATCAGATAAAGCCTCATATATTGAATTAACATCTGTAATATCACCCTCTACCCATAAAATACGTTGAAATAATTCCTCATAATCTTCAGAATAGTAACTGAATATTTTTTTAACTAAATCAATATTGCTATTATGCCTTTTTAAAGCTTTTACTTTTTCACCCTTTTTTACCAGTTCGAAAAGTAAATGAGAACCCAACAAGCCCGTTGCTCCTGTAACTAAGACCATATTATTAACTTATAGTATTTATAAATTTAGAAAAAAACAAACAAACAATCGAACAAACGAATTCAAAACAGCGAAAATAAAAAAAAATCATAATTCGAAATTCTGATATTCAAACCTGCCTACTGGACAGGTAGGTGTTCTATTGTTCAATGAAAATAACATTATCTCTAAATCGTATTTAATATATTGAATTTGTATTTATATTTTCTATCACCTATTTTCTATTTTCTATTTTTTCTTCTTGTCCACTTCCAGTCATAGCTTCACTTACCTCCCTAAAACCTGCCCACAGTGAAACCATGACCGCCAACTACCTAACTCTAGGCACTCCAACCTCCACACTCCAAACTTCCTATTTGCTAT
>Ga0209083_1001626_pt1 | contig 24637 bp, 23 predicted proteins | sample AM7aDNAmetaG_FD_184132 | JGI IMG/M metagenome (GOLD analysis project Ga0209083, IMG submission 184132) | Freshwater microbial communities from Finland to study Microbial Dark Matter (Phase II) - AM7a DNA metaG (SPAdes) (version 3) | ecosystem: Environmental > Aquatic > Freshwater > Lake ...
TATAAAGCATACTGGTATAAAGCATACTGGTATAAAGCATACTGGTATAAAGCATACTGGTATGGAACATGGTCAAGAAAATACTTTAGAGCCCCCCAAAAAGCAACCCTTGGGGGGTTTTAAAGAGCCAATACAACAAATACCTAAAGAACTTACCTTGGAAATCCCTACCCTTAAAAATTCAGAGGCAGCTGGGTTGAGCGCTGAGTTGAACTCTGAGCTACAAAACGATGAGCCCAAAGACACAAACTGGAACGTAGTTCGCAGTCGGCGCTATAATCGCAGTATACGTGGCCACAAAGCTGCTTTGCGTTCCCGCATATTGATTGATACCTGTGTGCCCAGCTCTACTGAAGTTATCACGGATGTTGTTATGGAAGTGAAATCAGCTGCCCCTAAAAACAGATTTGGCCAACCAAGTTTTCGCAATACAAATTCTAGCTGGCGTAATAATGGTTCAGAAAAAGCCGATAAGAAATAGTAAGTTCTACTAATTAAGGGGAGGCCGCCGAACTCTCTTGCTGTGCCTTTTTTGCGAGAGTCTGAGCCCGCAAGAACTCAAATAATTTTTGCCGCCGCTCTGTGTCTACTGCGGCGGCCTGTTCGGCCGCCTCTTTTTCAGCTTCGGCCTTCATGTCTTGAAAGGCCTTGTCTTCTTCCATCAACCGTTTGATGATTTCATTACGGTAGGCCTGGACAGCTTTCTCATCGTGTCGACGGCCATTCTCCTCACGAAATAGCATGACCAAGTACTCGGCCTGTAATTTTAAGAAACCTTCACGGCTCTTCAGGTCCGCCGTAGAGTGTAGACGAATGTATTTTTCTAAAGCATTACCACTAAACTTACGGAGTTGCACTGCCCAGCGCACAATGATTGGAAAGGTCGCCGTAAAATCATTAAACTCGGCTTGAATTTTTTCAAGCAACTTGTCATTCCCCGCATCGTCTTGAGGAGATACTCCAGACGTCTCAATGCGTTTCCAGATCTGTCGCCCAATTTTTAGAATATCTTCTATAGAGGCATAGCCCGAACCGGGCTTTGCTGAAACATCAACTTCCCCAAAAACAACATTATCTTGAGACATTGTTTAGATAGGCAATGGTCTTATAATTTGTCTATACCCTTTGGATAGACATCTTTAAAAGATAAACTTGAGTTATCATTTATCGCAACCACAGTCGGCTTCCGAGTCGGACTCTGAGTCGGCTTCCGACTCGGAAGCCGACTCAGAGTCCGACTCAGAGTCCGACTCAGAGTCCGACTCGGAAGCCGACTCATCGTCTTCCTTGGCCGCTAAGGCCTCTTTTTTGGCCACATCCTCCTCATCTTCATCTAAGATTAGTGAATCGTTGCCGCCAAATATATTCATATCATCTCGTAGATTACTGAAGAGACTGAAAACATTAGGCATGTCCATATCTTTTACCACATCACTTTGATAATCCATTATTTGTGGCTGTTTTTTCGACATACCATGCCAGCTATGTAAAACAATATTGCTCGATATTGTGTTGGTGTTGTCTGTTTTGGGTCGGCGGCCTCCACCTAATTTAACCTTAGATTTTAATTTGGGCTCGGATTCTGAATCGGATTCTGAATCGGATTCAGACTCCGATTCATAGATTAAAACGGATGCCTTAATTCCAATAGGTTTGTGTGTTTTAAGAAAGTCTTCAAGATTCTTGAACCAGTCTGCTGTAGGGTCTTCTGCAGTGTCTTCTGTGGCCACAACTAGATCAGTAAGTGTATTTTTAGCGCCCCCCAACTGTTGCAAGTCATGATCTTGCAATTCATATCCACCTAAAAGGAGAAGATCAACTGGATCATCTAAAGCCATACTTTAATATACTATGGTATGATATTTTAAAAGGAATAAAAATGCATCCAGAGATGCCTCATCGCGTTCCAACCGGTACGGTTCGGGTTATGCCGGCCGGACGATTTAAGGCAGCTCGACGTGTCTGTACAATGTTGTAAATATGTGCCAATACTTCTTCATTGGATGCCGCTACTGCATCCAAATCAATATCAACCTCTTTTGACCCTCCGGCTTCCATAATTACGCTCGGTCCGATCTCCATCATAACAATAGAAAGAATTGCGATTTTGGTCTCCTTGTTTAAAATAGTCGCATTCTCGATGATGAATGATTTTTGTTGACCAATACTAACGTCAGTATCATTTGTAGATATAGAGGTTTTTTGCAATTTAGATGTGGTCATCGAATACAAGGTCTTTATTTATTATATTTTCAGACTCCAATCGAAAAATAAAGACAATGATCTCGTCTTTGATGGGCTATCTTAAGACCAAACTAGTTATAATAAAGTTTGAGCCGCCCGCATCGATCCCCAAACACCAATGTAGGCATCATTTATTTCTGGTGAAACATAGGTTGTTGCCATTTCACGAACTGCGATCAAGTAATCTAAGATATTTTTCAAATACATCGACATAACAACTCGAGGGGTTTCGTCTAAAGCCGATTTTGGATCGATGCTTGCATTGTTTTCAATGAAGGCCGCAACTGGTGCACTTCGATGGATACAAAGGGGGCGCGTCCATAGTCCAGCAATGTTAACCGATTGTTGGCTCTCCATGACTCCTCGAATTAATTCAGGGATGCTTCGAATCGTCAGGCCGGCATCAAGACTCTGCAGCGGCGCAGGCCCTCGCCACTCAGGCCCACCGACCCATGCCGATACGGCATGGGTACAGGGCGGGGATGCTGCTTGAGAAGTCTTCTTGAATGAATACAGCAAAGTTTCAAAGAAGGAGATATTCGACAGTATCTTTTCATCAGCCATCAAACTATTACGCAGCTTGAGCTCATGCGCAATACGATCAACCAGTGGCATCATTTCAGCGGCCATGGTGACATCAATAGAGCCCCGCACTTTGTACACAATTGCAGCGCGATCGCATGTCAGTAGAGCGCCATAGACGACTGCGGCCTGACGAACAGGATGATCGGCCTTTGTGATTCGCACAGGGATACGTTGACCAATGGATAGCGTTTCAACCCCCTTTGATGGCTGCAGCACAACAAACACTTGTGCCTCAGTCTTTCCCAGGCTTTCTACATTATAGTGGCCTGCCACAAGTGGTGTAACAATCCGGACTTCGACATTTGTTATAATATCCCAGCGACAGAACTCACGGACAGTCGCGGCAAACTGAACGTCTATCACGGCTTCGCCGGCATTGTTTGAGTCATTGATGCGACAAGAGCTCGATTTGAGCACCTTGTTAATTCGAATGATCAAAGAGCCCTTATAGCATCGCCCAACGAACTTCGTGTGCAGCTCATTCATTAAGTGTTTGTTTTTTGCTGTGCAGAAATGGATGGGGTTTTCCACATCGATGGTTGTATCGAACACCTTTTCAAGTTCGCCCGGTACATAGTCCATGTGGTTTTAAAGTTAACCTGATCTTAAAGACAGATCTTATACATACAAAATAGCAGTTTCAATTAATACTGGTAAATTAGGCTGAACCCAATGAGGCGATACTGGGCGCCTTATCTGAGAACAAATACAACCATCTGAGGCCATTAAGCATTCCTGAGCTTTCGTTGCGCGATTTCTCTTCTAAAGCCAGTATGTATAGTCTCACAGCATCACATAATTCAGAAGCACTGGGAAATCGTTTTTCACGAGTACGATCATGACGAGCAGCAAACAATAAATCAGGAAAACTCCACACCGGGGACACCCCGGCCCCGGCGTTTTCAGTTGGCCGCGCCGGGGACACCCCGGCCCCGGCGTCTTCGGCTGGCCACACTGGGGATGCCCCGGCGTCTTCGGCTGGCCACACTGGGGATGCCCCGGCGTCTTCGGCTGGCCACACTGGGGATGCCCCGGCGTCTTCGGTTTCATCAGCGAGTTTATTTGCATTAACAACTAACTTTGAATCCCCTCCAAGTACATCCTCATTCTCGGCCGAAATCGCCCTGAAGTCATCCTCGGCTGAAATCATCCCAAAGTCAGCCTCGGCCTCCGTCGGGGCCGGGGTGTCCCCGAAGAAGGCTGATCTTAAAGCTTTTGGGGCAGATCGTCCAAGTGTTGCGCGTAGCCGCTTTACGAAATCATCTAGCTCTTCTCGTGGCCGCGTTTCACAGACCGCCCCGCGAGAAATTGTACGAATATCAACCGTTTTTGAACTGCTCAGATGGCGCCGCTGTAATACTTGTAAAGCTGGTCTTAGTTTGAAGCGCGCCCCCGCGCTGGCAATCCCTGTAGGATCGATTGGCACAACAAAACCCACAACGATATCATTTTCTTTATGCCGGCGCCCATATTTAAACTCTGTCAGTGTTGCATTAAACCAGTTAAGAGTTTTGGGGTCATATAAGGTAATGAACTCAGTTGTCGCGTAACCGATTAAATGATGTCGATTGAGCCCCAACCTTTTAAGTCTAACACCAGTTGCTGTTGCCAGGGCCTCGCCCACAGTTATTCCAATATGGAATCTCTGGTACAGTGTACTGATAGCCTCATCATTACTAGTAACTTGTTTGCCTTTTGCCGCAGCAATTATCAGACGCTTGAGCAATTCATAATGGAAAGCCCCTCCAAGTTCAACCAAACTGAGTTCAATAGGCGTATCGCCCGATAGGTACCGTTTTTCATAAGCCTTTAAGTGGACGGAGAAATTTTCACTAGCACGTGAATTTCTCTGGTAAGCACCAATACTGACCGATACATGTGGAATTGTTTGTGAAACGGCACCACTAGTACGTAACCACTCCTCAATATCGGGTCGGGGAGTAGTATCGGTACTAGTGAGCCCAGTTATCACATAATAAGGTCCAGCCGATACAACCGCAGCGATTCTGCCATCTGGCCACTGCGCCGGTTGCTGTAATCGTGTAATTGCGGCCGCAATATCTTCTTTTGCATAGGCCATAGGAGTAATATTTGTGCCTTTGATGGCATTTTCATGAATAGCCGTGATGATGTCGGGAAATGTCCAGACGGGGCGTGCCACAAATAATGCCTGGCAAGCCGCCATGGCAGCTAGTATTGTTCTCTGTCCATAACCATAAGCATCAAATGTAACCCTCTGGGTCTTTAGATTAATTGCCTGATTGGGTGTTAGTGTCATTTTGTATGGGAGTGCATCTAAACCGGGTGTGGCATTTTCAGGTGCCGAGCCCAGGGCAGTACTTATTTGATTATAGTTAATGAACCCATCGACAGCGCCAGTATGCAGCGCCTTCTCAACTTGCTGGATAACGAGAAACTCTTGACCCTTGTCAATATAGCGCTGCAGTTCAGGGGTATTACGGGAATTGTATACTGGATACACCCCAACATATACACGAATTGTCACATTCCGTTGATCGAGAGGCAAATCTTTGTGAGAGTCTTTGCGAACGACGCGGCCGAATACCTGGAGCAGCGTCGGATAGTCAGTGGGCATGCTCATGACAAAGAGGTGCCGGACCGCCTTGAAGTTGAGGCCCTCACGCACGACCTTGCTGCCAATGAGCACGCGACATAGTTTGCCATCCAGATTCTCTATAGAGTTATAGCGTGAAATACTGCGTAACATCTCGGCGCGGTCAATGTCACTATGGGCGACTGCAAATCGTGCTGGCCAGTACGCATGCGGGCGTATCTGGCCAGAGGCAATCTCTGCAGCATGTTTTTCTTTCGTCGCCCCGCAGTAGGTACAAATAGTCTGTTCAGTCACCTCAGAAGTTTCGGTGGCAAATCCATTCATTCGCAAGATCTCAGCAATAAGTAAGACGCCAGACATGTGGACTCGATGATGGTATACCATAAGCTTACCAGACCCACTCGGACCGCCCTTCAAGATAGTAAGGATATCGTTGAGCATGTGACTATATTTTGAACTGTAGTTTTTAAGATTTTCTGCCTGTAGCCAAGTGCCAGTCACGATTCGTGAGCTGCCCGAGGGCTCTACAATAACACCCGCGGCGGCACGCCACTCAGGCGAGGCCGCCGCGAGGTCATTCAAAGCGCTGCCGCTCCGATAAAGTCCAATTTGCTGACCATTGGCCGGCTCCTTGGGGTTCGGAAATACAATATCATTTAAAGAATAAGCGTCGGCAGTCAGCCCGCGAGTGGGTAAATCATCTGGGCTCTCATGTGAGTTTGTTGGCAAGTTATCCTTATAACTTGCCACTAACGTATTAACTAGCAAGGGCGGTAGTGGACAGGGAGTCATTTTTAAATAAGGGACATTGGGTAAAGTAACACCTTCAAAGATCCTTTTGGGGTATGCCGCCACATCAGCGTCCAATAAGAAAGAGACCCGACCCGCCGCTAATCGTTGAATGCGTTCTAGAGCATCGGGGCGTAACTGTGACACTGCAATTTGAGTATCAAAAGCTGAGTCTGCTGATTTTTCGGAAGAGCGCCCCCGTATAAAGAAGTCACCCCTGCGTAAAGGCACACCATCGGGCAGTTCTGTCTTAGATACTAGCAAATTCAACAAATCAACGACTTCGGCCGCCGAGCCAGTCACGGGAGTTGCGGACATAAATATAGCCCGAGGTGCTGCATCCTGCGCTTCTAAGGTGTCTAATGCATACTGGATTGCCGCACCATAGTTATTTGGCTCGAGAATATTATACACATTATGAATTTCATCACATACTAGGAGCCCATGGCGCAAGCTATTCAACAGAGCCTGGTCAATCTCAATGTGGCCCTGGCGCACGGCATCAGAGAGCCGTGCGCCAAAAGGCTCGGCTTTCACAGCAGAAGCCTGCAGGGAGCGCGCAAATAACAGTGTCTCGGCATCATATCCACGCGCCGATGCTGATTTAGTTGTGCGAAATAGTCGGTTTGCGAATTCTTTGTAGCCAAAGAACTGATAATAACCTCCGCGGGTCCGATCAGTCACGCGGCGCCGTAAGACCCCCAGAAAACCCGCAAGGTGGCGAATTGCCGCTATCTTACTAGTGCCGGCCGCGGCGCCCGAACTCAACATCCGCAGATTCCGCAATTCAATCACCTCAGCAGCCGACACAAAGCCGAACTCAGGAAATCGCAGCATGTCTTCAAGGATCGTTTCTCGTGTAGTGAACCCCAGAATCGTGATGTAGGGGGGCTGCTCGCCCACATGCGCGCGCTGTCGGTACTGCATGGCAAACTCGTTGCAGATTGAGATCGCCGCTATCGATTTGCCCGCGCCCGTTTGCCATTTGATGAGCAGACGTTTATATTCTGTATTAGGACTTGCAAAGTCGCGTACAAACGTCTGGGCACCAGTTAGATGTAGGCCCGGTGGCGTTAGTGCAGAGGCGGGGCCGCCAAACCCAGCAAATGTAGCTGAGCTTTCTTTAGTGGACGTCTTTTCTCCATGCAAGTTTTGCCTAAACTCGCGGCGAGCCGCAATGTTTTCTAAGAATGTTTTTAACTGGACGGGCGAGGCATCAAGGTAGGTTACCGCTGGTGGATATGCCTTAGTGAATGCCAAATCCATAGTGTGACTTTAAAATGAGCCAATATTAGTTAGGTAAAAATAATCCAATTATAGTTGCTATTTAAGCTTTGTTGATCGAGTCGATCAGGCTTTCTGTCTCAGGGTCGGTAGCCACAAAGCCCTCAGCTTCTTCAGTAGGCTTCTTGTCTTTTTTAATTTTCGTGCAAGTGCATGCTACGAAAGGGCCAATTTTCCAGATACCACAGTAATAGACAAACATGAACACAATAATCAACACCAGGACCCCAATCAAAATGGCTGCCGAACTCGGATTGTCCACAACCATTTGAGTGTACTTTGACGTACTTTGAGACTTGTTTTGAGACATGTTTTGAGACATGTTTTGGGACGTATTATGAGACATACTTTGTGGCACATTTTGAGACATATTTTGAGACATGTTTTGTGAGTGTGAGGTATCCACAGTATACCCGTGTAATGTATCTGCCATAGTATATTATACAAATACCTAGTTCTAACAACAAAGGTAATTAAAAAGTTAATAATTACTTTTAAAGATTGCTTAAAGGTTACCCATCGAAGACAAGGTGGTCAGTTCACTCAAGGCAGCAGGGTCCATGCCCTTGCAAAAGGTGGATTTTAATTTTGTGTTACTGCAGAGCATCAAGAAGATCGCCACAATAATGATCGCATACACTAGCGATTCGATATCCATTGTAGCTTATTTGGATCTTTTATATTTTTTTGTTCTAAAACATACTTTTTAGATATGTAAGACAAAATTAAATTTAGTATTCTAGATCTAAAAAGTATGTTTTATCCCTGATGATGTTAAATCTTTTAAAAGTACATATTCTCAGCATTGTGAACCATGCGGTCCAATTTGCGGGCAGCAGCGCCACTAGGCTTCGTGTAAATGGAGCCATTCTTTGTCAGAGCCGAGAACTCAGTCATACCATAAATGCCGAGATTGTTGCACGGGGCCACGACCGGTTCGTAGTCAGGACCGGGCACCCAACGCTGGGCCTGAGGGTGCCACTTGCCACCCGGACCAATATTGGGTCGGATCTTGCCATCAGGTCCAATCATGGGGCGCATGCCGCCCGGGCCGAGCGGGCGACGCGCACCGCCCGGGCCCAACGGCACAGCGGGTTTTTTGGGCCCGTCGGGTTCAGTAATTTCTGACATGTCAGCATCTTCATCATCGATATCGGGGAACACGGCATCGTCGCCATCGGGGGCGATCGGGGATGCCTCGGGTGCTCCAGGCGCCTCGGGTGCTGCAGGCGCCTCGGGTGCTTCAGGCGCCGCATCCGGAACAATGTGGTCGCTGTCGGCCGGCAAGACGTCGCTGTCGGCCGGCAAGACGTCGCTGTCGGCCGGCAAGACGTCGCTGTCGGCCGGCATTGCATCGGTCGCTTCAGGGGCGACCTCAGGGGCGACCGGCCTGCCAGACCCTTCTTCGCCATAACCACTAAAACGGCCCTGTTGTTTGGCACCATACATGCTACCATACATACGATTATGCCCACTCATCATTCCAGAATGCCCACCGGCGTGCGGACTGGATGCGTGGGACCCTCCTTTAACGCACTGGTAAAGTTTTACAATCAACGCCAGCAGTGCCACCACCAGCAATGCAATAAGAATGGGCGACGCCATCTGTGCCAGCACAAATATTCTAGGCGGACTAGTTTAGAGCAATTTATATTGCAAACGCAATATAAACTTAAAAAAGTTAATGAATATGTCCCTTAACTTAAAAAAGTTATCATCCATAATACTATGAGTTAGAACTGGTTATTAGAAGATTTATTCCAAATCAGCGATCTCAGTGTTCAGCTTGACATCGTCCGGGCCATCCGTGGCGCCAACATTGGTCATCTTAACCTGGCCGAACAATTCAGCCTCAGCATCAATGCTCCACATTTCATTGCACATCTCCGGAGTCACGCCATAGCCTTGGAAGCCGCCCGGGCCCGAGGTAAAGTGGGCCTTCTTCCGAGCATCGGCCTTGGCCGGGCTCTTTGCGCCACCGGAGCGCGAAGCGGCCTTCGGTGCGGCCTTAAATCCAGACACCTTGGGGTTCAAGATGGTCTTGCCATCCGGGAAGCATGCGCCAAACACGTAGTCGGCGCCAGTGTCGGCACGAACACCGTTGAATTCAACGTAGTACTCGCCAGCCCCGCACATCTTCATGTTCTTTTCAGAGTCGGCCGGGTAACGCTTGAACGCATCCTGGTAGACCGTCAAAGAATCCATGCCGATCGGTTGGGCCGTCGAAACACTGCCCTGGTACCAGTTGGGGGTACCCCAGTTTCGGCTAAATTTTCCCGGGTCGGACAGCAAGACACCAGAGTCCGGCTGCGTCGAGAAACCGGATTTCTTGGAAGAGTAGAGGCCAAAGGCCGCGAGAATAACAATTAAGACAATAGTAGCAATCAACAGGGCCCAGCCAGTCGACCACGCCTGGCCATCGAGCAATGGCTTACCCATCATCTCCACCAAGCCTGACATCTTGTAGTGAGTGCTTTTACAGAACTGTATACTAAACGCAACAAAACTATACAAAAATAATGTCAAATTCAGAAAGGTTAATTCAATGACTAAAAATAAATTAACCAAAATTGAACGGCCCGTGCTATTAATATAGGCGGATCTTAGATTAAGATCGGTCTTACGGACCTTAATCTAAGATCAACAATTCTTGATCCATGTCTCAGCCATACCCGCCAATTGCCATTATCAGTACGATTCCCAAATTCTTAGAATATCGAAAAATTAATCTAACTGTACGCGAGCGCACTGGCTCAGCGCTGGCTGAGCCAGAAAGAGTCGGACTCCCATCAAATGACGAGATCATTAGCAATATGGGCCAGTTCCATCATGTGCGGATCGATGGAAAGTCGATTAAGCCTCGAGGCTCGCGCGACTGGGTCATCATTATCGTACTGAGCGCCAATGGAAAGTATTCACAGAACGGGCCGGCGCTTCGGCAGCTCTTATCAAGCATCGAGAATGAAAAGGTTGTGAAAGAAAATCGACTAGACGAACTCTTCATCTTTGCTGAAGAGGTGTTCTTTACCAAAAAGAATCTGACAGACATCCTCCATGAGTTCAGCGCTAATGCATCTCGAGGCGCGGATTTGATGGGCCGCTCTAGTTACTTTACGGCATGTCCATATTACATCCTGGCAGCCGTAATTCCTGAGCATGAGAGTGTGCCGGTCCACCGGATCATGAACTCGGAAGAGGTGGGCCGCCTGCTCGAAGAGAGTCTCCTCAAGTTAACTTCTTTGCCCAAAATTATGGATAACGATCCGCCCATTATCTGGTGTGGCGGGCGCGAAGGTCAGATTGTAGAAATTGAGCGCATGTCTGAGACGGTTGGACAAATGGTTCCATACTACCGGCGGATCGTGCGGGCAAAAAATTTCTAACATATCTAGCTATACATCAAAGAGCACGCATCGGCATCACTAATGTCATTTTTTGGTTTCATATTGGCACGACGCTCTGTCCGCAAATGAGCCTCAGGATCTGGTGATGCCATGGCAACTCGCACCCTTTCATGCACCTCAGAGATCAATGGTGCCATTTCTTTCATGAAGAAGGGCCGACGAGCCACTGGCGTAAATGATACTTCAAATAACTTCCAGGGAATTACGCCAAGTAAATAATAGTTGCGGGGGGCCTTATCCCGCAAGATTTTGATTTGTGCCATTTGAGCATCTGTTGTGTGCAGGTCTAGGCCCCGGCCATCGGCCAAGCATGGTAGTAATCGCTGACATGTAAACTTTCGTGAAGTTATTGAACCCAGCGCCTGGTCGAACATGCGCGCGGGACAGGGCCCAAAGTCGACCAGGTCTGACAAATCAGGCGGATTTGTCAGACACATGTTCAGTTTCTTTGCCTCAGATTTCATATGCCATGCAGTTACGGCGTAATCGGTATCGGTGGAGTCTCCTTCAGCCCACTCGGCGCGGCGCCAACTGAATCTGACCCATCGTGGTGCATCAAGATTGGGTGCATATACTCCTACGAGCCCCCATGCAGCTGCCGCGGCATACTCAGGACCTTTTGCTTTTTTAACATGATATTCTGTATCATGAATGGGTCCGGGTCCTAAGTCACTTAAGGCACACTTACGGAACACACAATCTATGAAGAGGCCGGCGTGCGCAATTGGCGAAACTGCTAGCCCCGACCAGATCTGTGGTATATATTGTTTGGGGACCGCTACGGTAGGGCAGCGCGAGAGCGGGCACTTGAACTCTAGCAGGAAAATTCGTGGCAAGGTAGCTGAAGTCAGTGGCATATCAGAGGTCCACAAACTGTATTTTAATTCAGAACTGGCGTCCATGGGCTCTTGAGCCGGCTCCTTTTCCAAAGTGGGCTTATTTAATAGAGCCGAATATGCTACAATATAACCATCTGGGCTATTGCGGTGGCCCGGGTACCGTTGAACACAAATTTCATCTCCACGCACTTTAGATTTTAATTCAATCTCAGTGTACATCGCCGCAATATCTTCAAATAGAATCCCCCACCAGCATGCCGCACCTCCATTGCCCCAAGTATCCTTTCCTTGTAACAGTGCTACTTTAGATGCCACTACATCATGTAAATTACTGTATGGGTTACATCCCAACAAGGCCGCCACTTCTGACCCCCCCACGGTGTGGCCCATCGCAGTATACCAGCTGGTATCCCGCTGTTGCATGCCAGAATGTGCTGCAACAAATCGTTTTAATTTCTCATCTAGTTGATTGAATAGTTCAGAGTCGTTTTGCATTGCTAAAAATGTCTGTATTAATATAATTATTTATTCTCCAGTTGGTCATCTCGTTTTACATTTTCCAGCACCGTATGGATGGCTTTGGCGGCTTCATTGATACGCCGGGCCAGTACTACTTGATACTCTTCAAGCGTCGCCATGTGCGGGGCAACCGATGATTCTAGTTGCAGTACGGCTTCATCGTTGGCTACCTCAATTGGCTGATCGGGGAAATTCATAAGACCCTCAATTGCTGGCATTGGCATTAGTATTTCTCCATAAGAACCAGCTAACTCTAGAACGGCATCGGCCAGATCGCGCATGGTTTCCGGATCAGCCCCAATGTCTGGATTGTTTGCAGCTGCCCTTAAATCACTTGAAGTGATCTTGGGGATAGTAATGGTTAAATCTTCTGTGGCACAGTTTGGCTCATTTTTTGAATTAACTTTCACGTTACAGCGTAATGCGCCACACTCCCATATACCATCATCACTAGGCTCACACAGCTTGTCTTCTAATTCGCCCAGCTCATGGGCTAAATGTAATATGGCAGACTTCAAGATACCTGGGTGTTCCCAAGTCTCCGTGTTTAGTGAATTTACAACATCATCTGAATATATGTAAGTGCGGCCAGTGTATAAAGAACCAGGCTTTATTCCAGAACTTTTTGAGCGCCAGTGCCGTGTATCGATTTTGTGCTGAGACCACCCTCCAAGGACTCTCTCTACCCCACCTACAATAACAGTAAGTTCTGGTGCATCTTGAAGCTCAGATTCTATAATTATAGATCCTGTAATTTTAGAATCTTCTGTACTTACAATAAACTCCTCCATGTTCTGTATTTGCTACGGATAATAAATGTCTAGTAGCATATCAGAGCATATTACGGATAGCATAGTGGGGGGCTCGGGCGAGCCGCCTTCAGACAAACATGTCTCATATTTACAAGAACTAACATTGGACAAAAGCGAATGTCTGCATGCCGTAGATGGTGTCTGCATTTCGACCAAGGTCCTGCCGGCAGTAGCCTTGGTAACGCCACTAGAAGCCGCTGAACCTTTGAAAATCATTGAAGCTGCTGAAAAAATCCTTGGCTGTGACACAGAGTCTTGTGTTATTATGCACCCCAAAGTCCACGAGGCCGCAAAACAGCTAGATGTTTTAAAAGACCTCCAGCATGATCTAAAATATAAGTTTAAACCAGTCGGGCCGCGCAATAGTACAGCATTACTCAGCAATGTGCACATCGATGCGGTTATGCGACAGTGGGCCACCGAGTTCACTGACTTCTATGCGGCCCCATTCGCAATGGCAGATTTCGAAACAAATGGAGATGCATTTGGTAAGATTAAGTTGGCCGACCTGTATTCTGGAAAGGGTTCACAGAATATCTGTAGGACCTTTGGCTGTATCCATAACACAGATGTTAGCCGTGGTCGTGGGATCCACTGGGTTGCGGTATTTGTTGACATGCGGGCGCCGCCTGAGAGTACGATCCCGTGGACTTTGGAGTACTTTAACAGTGCGGGCCGCGCACCTGCAGTGGCAACCACCCGCTGGATGGAACGCCAACGAGCAGACCTGATTAAATTACGGGAAGAGCTGTCGGCTTCAGTAGCCGTTGAAGTGTGGGCCGTGAGTAATGTGTCTCACCAAAACTCTCAAACTGAGTGTGGGCCCTATGCTTTGTATTATATTCGGCGCCGGCTTGAGGGGGCTGCGCCAAAAGACTTTATGGATTCGGATTTCATAATTCCCGATAGTGCTATGACAGAATTCAGACAATATTTGTTTCGCCAACGCAATGGGTAATTTGCAACAAGTTGCAAATTACCCGCAACTTGCAAATTACCCGCAAATTACCCGCAACTTGCAAATTACCCGCAAATTACCCGCAACTTGCAAATTACCCGCAAATTACCCGCAACTTGCAAATTACCCGCAAGTTGCAAATTATCAACCAGTTGTAATTACCAACTCTTTTTAATTTTGTAATATATTATACGATAGAAGAAATGGCTTCAGCGATCCTGACGGGAATCATCATTGTGGTGATTATCTCCATCATCTTCATAATGTACATGAAGACTGTGGCACCATTGCAGTACGAAGAATTGAGGATGACGATAGCAAAAACTTTTGTCAAGGGACAACCCACAGATCCCTCGACGGGCCGTCCCTTGACGGGCTCTCAAATCCTGGCATTGGAACAGAAAGAGAGAGCAAAGGGAAAATCTAATTTCGCGGCCTATACCATTAATGGCACGAACCCCTTTAGCAATGGTATCATCACCAACGGTGGCACGTTTACTAATACATCCATGTTGTTTTAAGACATGGCTTAAAAAACCAATGTTGTTTTAAGACATGGCTTAAAAAACCAATGTTGTTTTAAGACATGGCTTAAAAAACCAATGTTGTTTTAAGACATGGCTTAAAAAACCAATGTTGTTTAACGTATTATGGTTAATTCTTATTTTCGGATAGCTAAATAAGATGGGCGGAGATCTATTAGTAGCGGCTTTGCTAGTGGCAATCTTTGCTATCATATTTTACAATAGTACTCAAGGTTCTCGCAAGGGTACCTTCACCCCAAACTGCATCGAGGGTCTAACTTCTGGAAGTATGCCATCAATCGATGAGCCCCCTCCTACGCCCTGTGGGTTGGCTGGTGTTGCGGCCCGCGGTAAGAAAAATTGTTGCGGAGGTTTCAATGTGGATCCGAATGTTACATGGGTTTAAAATATTTAACTTTAGAATCATACCAGGGATATTCGATCTAGTCATTTTTATATACTTTTTGTTCACGCTGGTATATAGACGGTGCGTCAGGATCACCAACCTTGGGATGGAGAAAATTGTATCCAGTTTGATTACAATTTGTCTCTTACTGGTGATCATAGCGCTGGCCCGCCCAAATACTTTTGATCATTTATGGAATAACCATCAAAGCTCTCATGAAACTACGGGACAGCCCGCTATGCAGGCTTTAACCACCCCGCCGCTCCCGCTCTTAGATACCGCTGGCGTTCTGACTGAGGGTTGTATCGGGGGTTGTGCGGCTCCTCAAAAAACTCCACCCAAACTTTATCAAAGTAGTGACATTGATGAAATTGTTACGGGCACTCTGTACAAAGAAGGCGGCCGCCTTCGGACAGTGTACGCTTCGCGCACCTCTCATGGCGATAGCTGGGGGCTCGAAGAATATGCCGATGGCAATGGCGGCCCAGGCAATGTTGGATATGATATTGGCCCAGGGGGGGCGAAGCCTGCCACTTGTGTAAGGAAGCCTTTTGATGATGGAATCCCTGCCAATTGGGATATGCCGAGCACTCCGATGCAGTGGTATACAGCAGTGGGCGAAGATCATTATGGCTCAGAAGGGCCAACAGTATACTGCGGAGCTGGACTCAAAATGACTGGAGTTGGCGATGCTCAGCCATATGAGAATTAAACCCGATCAAATAGAAATACTGTATTTTTATCTATAGAGATGGATCATTTTAAGTTAAAAATAGTTATTAGTCCGGAACAAAGTTTAATGGAAAGCCTAGTTATACTGCCATAGTTCAGGGCAAAAAAGACCCCTGTGTCAAAAATGATCTTATGAATACCCATGTACAAGACCCTGAATCAGACGTAATGCTGTCTCAGAATGCTCCGCCGTATAGCCCTTTCCAGCCACTAGGGCCTTTATCAAATTATGGTACGGAGTTAGGCCAGCATATATCGACTCTTTCTAAATTTGCTAAAGAATTTAAACCATCAGGATTTCGCATTCCAACTTCAGATGTTGCAGCACAATTGCAAACCCTTCCGACGCGCTACACTTTAATCAATGAGACCGCTGTGCGTGGTCGCCTGCAGCCAATGCCTCGTGAGGTCATGAAGAAAGTTTGCAAAAATCTGAAACAAATTGCTGATGACAACAAGACCAACCCGCCGGTCTTTATTGCGCTAGGTGAAGTTATCCAATCATTGACGGTGGGGTCATGGAAAATCACGGTTTGGCCTGAACTGAACAATCTCATCGAGATGTTTGAAGAGCGGGGTCTGCAGGCCACTTTCACTGGCGAGAAAAAGAGTGTTAAAAACACAATGGAATGGTTTCTAGAAACTACAGTGTTCTACTGTGGCAATCTGGCACAACTAGATGGGCGAATGTCTCCACAGGGCCCACGCAAGGTGTTCACGACCAGTGGGCCCTCAACTTTACATACGATCCTGGCTATGGTTGATGAATGCCGAGGGTTTCTTGAAAAGGATGTAGAATTCAAACGTCCTACTCGCCCAACGGTCGCTCGGCGCAGCCGACTCTTATCGTCGAGGCATCAGGAGCTCGAATGCCTCGACCAAACAAATACTGCCAAGATTGTTCATATGGTTAAAGGCCCCTTCTCACTGTCGTTCCCACTTGATACTATTGTGGGTGAATGCATGTCAGATGTCCCCAATCTCTTTGAAACTGTGTTGGGCGAGCTAAAGTTTCTGGTGACTAATGCCCCTTCGATCGCTTCTGCAATTATATCGGTTAGCAATATTATTGCAGAAGAGTACGAAAAGATCGGATTGTGGGAAAAGCTGTCGAACTTCTACTCGATTATTTGGGAAAAGAGATTTCAAGTCACTTTCTACAATGCCAGTCCTTCTACTAGTGAGTTTACACTGTACGTTGAGCTGAAACATAGCTTATCGGACTTTACACGAACCATTACGAAAAGTGCCACCACTGATATTCGGGCATTCGGATATATCGTAGATGAGCTTCTGCAAGCCGTGTATCAGCATGAAATGCTTCAGCTGGTTACGCAGCCAATGACACCCGTGCGTAAGAGCCGTTACCAGTTTGCCGCCTGAATGTGATCATTCATTTTTACCAGTACAATTTGAATTACATTTTTATCTAAAATAAGGTAATGGCGGCCCGAGTCGATGAGATTAAGGTTAGCACCATTGCCGACCATATCGAGGCCAAAGGCATGTGGGCCGGTGCTCTTGAGCGTGTCGTAATGCCAAATCTTATGGGGGCCATCATGATCAAAAAAGCTGAGGATACTGAGGATACTGAGCCTACTGAAGAGGTCTCCGACGCTGAAGTATCCGATACGGCTTCTGTGACATCCGCCCCTAAAGAAGTCAAAGAAAAGTTCATTCCAGAGATCCAAATCATTGCGATCGAGAATGCGCACACACCGGCAGTCTTCAAGTCCTTTGATGAGATTGGTGTTAATGTTATGGACCGCCGAGCTTATGTCAAGTTCATGCGGGTTACTTTCGATTCAGTGCAGGGGTACTGTTCATGGTTCAATGATGGGCCAACTATCCCGATTGAAGTTCATGCGGAACAGTCACAACTTATGGGCCGGCCTGTCTACTTGCCAGAGATCTGCTTTGGTATTCCGCTGGCCGGTAGTAATATTGATAAAGAACACAGCAGCGTGAAAGGTGGCACCAACGGGCTTGGCGCCAAGATCGCAAATGCGCACTCAGTCGAGTTTAAGGTGGAGGCCTGTGATGGCAAACAACTCTATACGCAGATCTGGCGCGGTCTTAAGAACGTGGGGCTTCCAGAGATTAAGCCAGTGAAAAAGACTGCTCCCTATACGCGGGTCAGCTTCTTACCGGCCTATGGGCGCCGCGGCTACAAGCTCGGCGCCAGTACTACATTGGCGCCTCAGGATGCGGCCGACATCGATGCGTGGCTGCGGCTGCGCACATACCAGGCGGCGGCCTACATGGGCCCCAAAGTATCTGTTAGCTACAATGGTGTTATCTGTGGGACAACCACTGCGGCAAGCCTGGCCGCTACGCTGGCTGGTGGCGGTGAGCACATTGTCCTGTCGAGCCCAGCGCGCAGCAAGATTGCGCCCTGGTCAGCCCATCCTTGGGACATCTCGGTGGTCGTCTCACCCACGACAAAGCGACGTACCACGACTGCCTCAACCATGGCAATTGTGAATGGCGTCGTGTCGAACAAGGGCACGCATGTTGAATATTTGCGCGCCGCCATCGCGGCGGCCGTTAACTCGCGACTAAAAGCTGCCGGTGCGCCACAGTGCTCGGGCCCCGCCGAAGCACTCGCACCGGCTCGCCTTGTCATGATCGGTGCTATTCCGGGTGCCGACTGGAGTGGGCAGCGAAAAGACGAGCTGCAGGTCGGCGCCAAAGAAGTCGCGAACTGGCCCACTTTGCCAGATGCCTTTCTCAAGCGCGTCGGTGAAGCGGTCGCGGTTCATATTATGAAGGGCGCCAATACGACACCGGCAAAACCAGTCGTGCACGACAAGTACCGGCCAGCCCGATATGCTGGTAAAGCCCAACGGGCCGCTACACGCTTGCTCGCTGCGGAAGGAGACAGCGCAATTACATTGCTAGTGGCCGGTCTGACTCAAACTAGGGGCGTATCGACACCTGGGGCTCCTACCCTCGACTGGAATGGCATTATTAGTCTGCAGGGCGTAATTGTCAATGCGAAGCGGGAGACGACGCATGTTGGCGAAGCCGAAGCTTCATTGGCGGTGCGCAGCTCTCGTCTGCGCGACAACAAACGGCTGGCCTCGCTTGCCGATGCCTTCGGCCTGCGCTACGACTGCCGATATGAGACGGCCGCTGAACGCGCAACACTACGCTATGGACAGCTCGTGCTATGTGTTGATCAGGATCTTGATGGGACGGGCAAGATCGCCGCATTAGTGCTGGTTTGGATCAATGAGTTCTGGCCAGCTCTCTTGCAAAATGGCTGTATCGGTCGACTCATGACACCATTGGTGCGGGCCTACTTGCGGGGACACCCCGCGCCCCGGCTTCCAGAAGTTGAAGTGGCGGGCTCTGTGGCGGGCTCTGTGGCGGGCTCTGTGGCGGGCTCTGTGGCGGGCTCTGTGGCGGGCTCTGCTGTAGAAGTGGGCAAAGGAGGCAAAACCAAAAAGACTAAAGTGGCCTCTGCATCGGCCTCTGCATTGGCCTCTGCTCCGGCCGGGGCGCGGGGCGTCCCCGCCGTTGAGTTCTTCTACGAAGAGGAGCTGAAAGCCTGGCTCGCTGAAGATCCGGCGCGCGCATCTCAGTACAACATAAAGTACTACAAAGGTCTCGCGACACACGATTCTTCTGAAGTGAGCCGCATGTTCACGCCCCAAAACTTTCAGCAGAATCTTTACACGTACACTGTTGATGATGCCGTGGCGGTTGCGCGTAGCTTTGAAGTATACTTTGGTGAAGACCCTTCCTTGCGCAAGGCCGTTCTGGTGACGCCAGTCGAGCACTTAGATGTTGCCACGGTGCGCACGCTGCACGCGGCCCGTCAGATCCCTGTGGGCCGCGTGCAGCTCGATATCGACACGAAGTCATACAAGAATGATGCGATCAAGCGCCAGCTGCCTGGCGCCGTCGATGCACTGAACCCCGCGCGCCGCAAGATTATCTTTGGTGCAATTGCGCGCTTCAATGGCGAGGCCGCCGCGCGAGAGCTGAAAGTGTTCCAGCTCGGCGGCTACGTAGCCGACAAGATGTTCTACCACCATGGCGATGCGTCTTTGAACTCGACCATTGTCTACATGGCCCAGTCCTTTGCGGGGGCGCGCCGGTATCCTTTGCTCGAAGGCGTTGGCCAGTTTGGCAGCCGCCATGGTGATGAGGCCGGGTCGGCTCGATACATTAGCGTACGACTCGGGCCGTTAACCAAATGCCTGTTTCCGGCGGCCGATCGGTGGCATCTGCCTTATGTATTTGAGGATGGGGCGCGCGCCGAGCCGCAGTGGCTTGCACCAGTGGTACCTCTCGCGGCTTTAGAGTCGGGCTCGAACATCAGTGAGGGGTGGAATCACAAGAGCTTTGCACGTCGTCTCGACGTGGTACTGGCGGTCGCCGAGGCATACATTCGGGGCGATCCTGAACTGCATTCGGTCGCCGAGGCGCTTCTGGTCGCGGCAGACGGCACACCGCCCGCGGCCATCCTTGATGAGCTCGCTCGCCTGTCTACTAAGTGGCCTTTGCCCGCCGAAACTGCAGGGTACACCGGCCGAGTGGCCGAGTATAAGGGCGTCCCACATAGTTTCGGCTCCTATAGCTACACTGCGGCGACCCGTACTGTGACCATCAGCGACCTGCCGATCGGCGAAGCCACTGATAAACATCTAAAACGATTGGTGGGTCTGATCGCCGGCAAAGAAGTCGCCAGAAAAGCAACACCGACTAAAACTAAAACCCCAGCAACTAAAACGGATGGGCTCCACATTGAAGCCGTGCGGGATTGCAGCACGTCAGAAAGGGTTAGCATTGAAGTACAACTAGCACCGGGTGCTTATGAAACCATCTTGGCCAACTATGGGGATGGCCAGATCGATCCGATCGAAGATGCCTTGGCGTTGCGCACAAACATGCGCCCACACCTCAACTATTACTCGAGCCGTGGCGGTGTGCTTGAGTTGCCCAATAATGAGTCGGGTTACTTGGCGGCGATCCTCTACTGGGCGCCCCGTCGCGCGCGCGTCTACCGTGACCGCCTTGAGCGCGCCCTGATTGTTGCTGAACTACGGGCCCTTGAGGAGACCCAGCAGTTGCGCTACACAGCCGAAGCTGCTGCTCTAGACCTGGCTAAGCAGGCCGACACGGCCGCCGCGGCGGCCATCTTGTTAGAGCGAAAATACACGCGGCTCGATTCGCCCCTCTTACACAGGCCCGAATACACATCAAATGAGGCGTTGCGCCACTTGGTAACGGCTGGGCCAGGCGCCTCTTATGATTACATCTTGGACATGCGCAGTCGCGAGCTCGTGAAAACCGCCGCCGATGCGAGACAAACACGGCTCATTCAACTACAAGCCGAAGCGGTCCGGTTGAAAGCACAGCTGGCTGAAAAACCCGTCGCCGGTTCTTCGGTCTGGTTGGCCGAGCTTGCTGAGTTCCGCGAGCTTGCTAAAAAATGTGTCTAAAAACATAAAAGTATGTTGTTATTTTTAGTTTGGAACGCCTCGCATGATGTCTTCAAGAGCCGTGGTTGCCATATGGATCGCCTCAATGATGATCGCACCAATATCACCATGTGCCCGCACAGTTAATGTGAGTGTTTTTTCGTGAGCGCTCACAGAGTAGATCGCGATGGAAATGTCCGGCGAAGTGTCAAAGATAGCATGCCGTAGTAGCTCGCCAATTGTATGCGTCTCACCGGGCGCTCGCACGATGCCCTCATTGAGCCCAGCTTCGAGCGCGATCGTGCCGAAGTGGATCGCACTCGCTAATTCACTTGATGTGCCATCGATGGCCGCCGCAATGAGACGCAGCCGGCCACGAATATTTTCACAGGCCGCAATGACGGTGGCCGCCGCGGCTCGGGGCGCTGACGCCCCATCGGTGGCTTGTAGTACGAATCGCAACTGATGGTGGCGGGGGTCCGTAACTAAACAGGACTGCTTATACCCACTGAGATCAGCCGCAGCGCCCGACTCTAGCCGGACCTCATCGTCTGTAAATTGCGGAATGTCTAGATGGGTGAAGCACCCACAAGTGGCCACCTGAAACATGGCAGACCCGTGACCGGCAACCACCGAGATATCTTCGATCACCAGTGTCTTACCGGGCTGAAGCACGGCGAGCTCAATTGTTGGATTGAACAAGGCGCCCACGTGCTGGTACTTTGTAGAGCCTGTTGAGATTGCGCGCAACTCACCAGCATAAACGGTCAGTGGAACTGCAGATGGATTTCGTGCATTTAGTTCAAACTTCAAGTCGGCCGCGGCTGCTTGAGCCGCGGCCAGTTGTTGCAAGGGAATGAGTTCAATTCGTTGATTAACAAACTGCGGTAGCATAAATACATCAGTGGTTTTATCGATACGAAAACCGTTTTCAGGGATCTGGAACGCATAGCCAATAATTTCATCAGTAGCGGCGCGCCGGATTCCATTAACTACAGCCGTGGGGACCCCGTGGAGTTCCATAGAAACATTAGCTTCTGCCAGGGGCATCTCGTCTAGGTCGAAAAGCTCTTTGAGCTCTGGTGCCACGGGCTCTTGCCGTTGGACTTTGAAATTAGTCAGAGAAGCGGACCAGATACGTAGTGACATAATATGTCTTATATTTATATTATCTGGGTTCAATTATATAACCAAGATGTATCGGCAGCCTAAAGAGTCTGAAAAATTCCGCTCAGGAAGATCGGGTAATTCTAGGCATTCTGGGCGTGGCCATTCAGGCCATTCAGGCCATTCAGGCCATTCAGGCCATTCAGAACGGCCTAGACGTGAACATTCGGGCGGAAATCTAAAAAAGGAACAAACTTACCGATGGGGGCTTGGTGCGCCACGGGCCGGATCTCGAGCAGGCCCACATGATTATCCAAGTATCCCACCCTCATTGTATACCTTTATAGAACCAACGGCGCCCACTTTTACTTTATATGTTCTTGACCCGGCAGTGGCAGGTAATTCATGTGTTGGGGTATTGGCAATGGCCGCAGAGATTGCGCCCTTATTAAAAGACACCGAGGCCAGTATCAAAGTGATGGTGGTTCGTAACATTGATCTACAAAACGATCGCGTCATCGAAGCAATGAAGGCTAAAAATATTACAGCGCTACCGGCTCTATTAATTAGTGGCAGCGCTTTTGTTGGTAAGCGTCGTATTCTAGAAGAATTGCAATACTTTGCAGATAGCTTGAGCCAGGCTGATCACAGCCAGCCCGATGCCAAGGGTCAACCCGATCAGGAGCGAGATGACTGGGCGGCCTTTAATCCTGTAGAGTTTGATATGAGCAATTCAGATGATTCTGATACATTAATGTCTAAGATGGGCTATGATGATTAAAGTACAATTTTATTTTGCCAATTCAGAATAATCCTATTTGGTATTTTGCCAATAAGATTTAAAGACCTAGAACCGGCAATATAGATGACCACTCATACACTGTTTGTGAAAGTTGAGAGTGCTACGGCCGCGGGCAAAGCCGCGGCGAGTCGTGAACTCACGATTTCAGTACTTCGTTACATCAAAGAAAATCTACAACTTATTCAAACAATGGGTATCACCATACAGGTGCGCAAAATTTTGGATAAGGATCTGAAAGATGATCGTGTTATCAAAATGTTGCGAGAGCGGGGGGTTACGCGCTTGCCAGCTTTATGTACCTCCCAGCAAGTATACATTGGCGCAAAATCAATCATAGATCTTTATGACAAGAATCTGAAATCATTTCAGGCAGCGCGCCAGAAAAAACGAGCACCTCCTAAAAAAGCAGTAGCAGCGCCTGATATTGAGTCATACTTTAACCGAGAAATGATGGCGACCGGCCATGACGATGACGATGACGAAAACATGAATGAGGGCGGGGATAACATGATGGACAATTACCGTCAAGTGGTTTCACGGCGCGATGGATCGGCAGGACCACCCCGAGGGCATGCCACAAACCGGATGATTAATGATGACGAAGACATGTCGGCGCGACCGCCAACCCGATCTTCAATGCGGCCAAGTAATGTAGCACCCTCTCGTCAAAATACACCCGCCAAAAATAGTGGGCCCCCTGCCACTAGTGAGCCGCCACCTAGAACTGGCGGGCCGCCCGTTATGGGGAGTGGTTCTGGAGGCGGCCCGGCGAGTGGCTCTATGGGAGGGTTCGATGATGATGAAAATAGTCCTCAGGATGACTTAATGGAGCGGACATACTTTGCAAACATGGATGATAGTCTTCAAGATGAGGCCGAAGACCATAAATTTGATGACTAAAAAGGACACGGCCCGCCGACCGTATAATATATAACGGTTACGAATTGTTGTCTGTTTATAGGAGTGGTGGGCTGTGAAAAATGAGATAATAATCTTTAGATCTGCAGTGATAAAAACTCAATATAATCGTCAAGCATATCCACAACAATCCCATGGTATGCCTTTTTTTCAGCAGCTGAGGCCAACAGTAAGTACTTCTGTACGAGTGGGATAAAATAGCCAGCTTCCTCGGCATCCTCACTATTTGCTTTACCAATCTCATCTTCAAACCCATAATTGAGTGCAAACTCCTCTGCTGCAGCGCCTTTATCATAAATCTTATCTCGGTACACATACAATTTTGGACCAATAAGCTTAATTAACATTAAAGGATCCATCGACACAACTAAATTGATACGTTTAAGTAGTCGAGCCACATTGGCATCTGTCGAGAAGTGGCGCGACAAGTTTCGCGCCACCATCTTAACATTGTGATTAAAAGTCTCAGCATATTTCTGAGCTGGATCTGGTCTGGCTCCAGACATCAAGTGGTATTTGACTGAGCAAGATGACTAAAACTATTACTACAATCATGGGTCTCCAAATCGGGGACACCCCGGACCCCGGCTACTCTTTCGGGGACACCCCGGCTACTCTTTCGGGGACAGCCCGGCTACTCTTTCGGGGACAGCCCGGCTACTCTTTCGGGGACAGCCCGGCTACTCTTTCGGGGACACCCCGGCTAC
>Ga0209083_1001628_pt1 | contig 24608 bp, 26 predicted proteins | sample AM7aDNAmetaG_FD_184132 | JGI IMG/M metagenome (GOLD analysis project Ga0209083, IMG submission 184132) | Freshwater microbial communities from Finland to study Microbial Dark Matter (Phase II) - AM7a DNA metaG (SPAdes) (version 3) | ecosystem: Environmental > Aquatic > Freshwater > Lake ...
CGCTGACGATCAGCACCGCGACCTTTAGCTTGAAGCAAGGTGCCGCAGTCGTGACCGGCACGGTCAGCTATGCCGGGGTCACCGCCACCTTTAATCCCGCCAGCGATTTGGCACCGTTGACAGTGTACACGGCAACGATTACGAATCTGGTCAAGGACCTGGCCGGTAACGCGCTGGTCACGGTCTACAGCTGGAACTTCACCACAGGCGTCACGCCGGACACGACGCCGCCGACCGTGAGTTCGACCATGCCGACGAATGGCGCTGCTGGGTTGCTGATTAACCAGAAGATCGCTGCTACGTTCAGTGAGGCGATGGATCCACTGACAATCAGTACCGCGACCTTTACCTTGCAGCATGGGATCACGGCTGTGACCGGGGCGGTGAATTATGCGAGTGGTACGGCGACTTTTGCGCCCCTGAGCGCGCTCACGACCAGTACGCTCTATACGGCCACGATTACCACCGGAGGGAAGGATCTGGCTGGCAACGCACTGGCGACGAACAAAGTCTGGAGCTTCACGACGGGCTCATCCACGGACACCAATCCGCCGACAGTCATTCTCACGAATCCGTCGAATACTGCCACGAATGTGTCTCTCAACCAGACCGTCAACGCCACCCTCAGTGAGTCGATGGATCCGCTCACCGTCAGCACCGCCAACTTCACGGTGACCGGCCCGGGCGGAGCGACCGTCACCGGCACTGTTGCCTATATTGGCGCCAGCCAGATTGCCAGTTTTACACCTACGAGTAATCTGTCCCCCAACACCACGTACACCAATACGGTGACCATTGGGTTCAAGGATTTGGCTGGGAATGCGCTGGCCACCAACTATGTCTGGAGCTTCACGACGGGATCCCAGATCAATTCAAACAATATGTCCATCAATCTTGGCAGCGCCGGTACCTTTGCGATTATGGCAAATGCCACGATCACGGGTGGTGGCGACGATATCACTGGCGACGTTGGATTGCACCCGGGTTCGTCCCAAGGAATTCCGCCGTCCGAAATCCATGGGATCATCCATGTGAATGATACAGCCGTGATTAATGCCCAAGCCGCCTTGTTGGCCGCGTATACCGAGGCTGTAAATCGATCCGCCAATGCACAGACGTTGCAATCCAATCTGGGTGGGCTCACGAAGACTCCGGGTCTCTATGTTAACGGTAGCTCAACGGGAATCTCGGGCACGGGTGCCAATGCGATTCTAACTCTGGACGCCCAAGGCGATGCGAATGCGGTCTTTGTTTTCAAGATGGCCTCCACACTGATCTTGGATACTGGAACCAGCATTGTCCTGAGCGGCGGCGCCCAGGCCAAGAACGTCTACTTCCAAGTCGGCAGTTCCGCGACGCTGACCGGGAACAACATCTTCAAGGGCAATATTCTGGCGGCAATCACCATCACGGTGAACGCCGGCAGCGATGTGGAAGGCCGATTGTTCGCCGGGTCGGGTGGGGATCAGCCAACCGGCGCGGTGACTGTCCAGTCCAGCACCGTCACAGTACCCGCTCCGTAGCCTGAGGTTTATGTCCAACAGCATTCCAACCGTTGAGCCCGGGGCCGGCCCGGCAATGCGGATCCAGCAATAATCGAATCGGAAAAAATATGAAAACATTTAAAACCGCGATCCTGTCAGTCTGTCTGTTAACGGTCGGCGTCTTATCACAGGGATGCTTCCTGCTGCTCTTGGGCGGCGCGACTGTTGGCGCTGTCAAATACGCTGGCAACACACTCCAGGTAACTCACGAGGTGTCCTTGGATAATGCCTGGTCGGCGGCGAATGGAGCTTTAAAAAAACTCGGCCTTCCGGTGACCGTCTCGAAGAAAGACGAGTTGTCGGGTCACTTGGAAGCTCGCAACGCTCAAGAGCAATTGGTGAGCATCGACCTGTTGCGTAAAACCGAAAAAGTCACACAAATTCGGGTGACCGTCGGAACCTTCGATACCACAGCCAACCGCGCGGGTGCCCAGCAGGTTTACGACACGATGAAAAATCGGTTTTAGCTGAGGCGGGGTATTGCGAGGCTGAGTTGTGAACCGTTGCGGGAAACAAAACTGCCGTCATCCCTGGGGGGCGAGTCTCGCCGTGGTGAGCTGTCTGGTCGGGTGGCCGGTTTCGGTAATTCCGGCACCCGAGTCTGCGGCCCCAGTCTTCGTCATCGCCTTGGCAGTGGTGCCGTTGCCATCAGAATTGCTTCTGGCGGGCAGCCGCGATCACGACTGGCCAAAACGTCCGGAGCTCCCGCACACTGACTTGGCGCCCCTCGTGCGCCATCGCGAGCCGACCGACACCGAAGTGTGGGAACATTTTGAAGCCGAATACCGCCTTCCAAATAGAAGTCCGGAGTTCGTCAGACGCCAGGTTGAAAACGCGAAATACGGCCTCGACAAGGCCGCGTTTTCCGTGGATCGGTTCGTCAAATATTTCCGCAATAATGCCGACTTCGACTTCGCACAGGGCAACGTCCGGCGGACCCGCGCGAACGGGCACGGCGGCTACTTGGATAATCCTCGTCTGCGGCTCGACCTCGATATGGCTCACGGTAAGCCCTATGTCGGAGCCCGGCTCGTCATCCCGTTTGGCAATTAGCTGTCGCGCGGTGGATTGGACCCCATGCTCACCGGTAGTTCCGGCCAATTTTAATTGTGTTGCTGCGCGCTATGGGGTGAACACCCCATAGCGCGCAGCCGGCCGCCAGTTTAATGTACAGGTACAAAGGAACCGAACAAAGAAAGAGGCGAAGATCATGCAAGCGAGAAACAACAAAGCGATTTTGATAATTTGTACAGTATTGGCTGTCGGGTTGATCCCCGCCACCTGGCTGGGGTGCGCCGCCACTGCCACACGGGAAAGCACCGGCGAATATATTGATGACTCCACTGTCACCGCCAAGGTTAAAACTGCCTTGGTCAAGGACCCGGTGGTGAGCGCGCTGGCGGTGACTGTGGAAACGTACAAAGGGGTCGTGCAACTCAGTGGTTTTGTGAACACGGCTGCCGAAAAAATCCAAGCCGAGGCCGTTGCCCGGGGTGTCTACGGTGTTAAATCTGTGACCAATAGTCTGGTCATTAAAACGCGCTAGCCAGAGGGATCACAGGGTCCACGAGCAGGCCGATTCGCGGAGGGAAATTATGCCAATGTCGATAGTCTTACAGGTAGCGTTGTTTTTCGCATCGTTGGCAGTGGTCGTATTGGTGGCCTGCCTTATTCCCATTGCCGTTCAAGCGCGGCGCCAGCTCGAACAGTTGGTCGTCACGGCCGGGCTGTTGAAGGCTGACATGGCAGTGATCGTCCACGATGGTCAGGCGTTGATGCAGAATGTGAATGTGCTCGTCACCCGCGCGAACCGCCAGATGGACGATGTGGAGCAGGTGGTGCGCACGGTCCGCCAGTGGGCAGAGCGGACAGATCGCCTGGTGGATGTAGTGGGCGCGACGCTGGAGCCACCGGTGGTTGCCATGGTGCGGAACTTAAATTTATTGCGGACCGGCGTGACAACATTTTTTCAAGCTTTGATGCAACGCAATCAGCGTAATCAAACACACAACCAACCAACCCAGGAGTAAGACCATGTCTGATAACAATGCCACGCCAGTGGGCGGCTATTTAGCTGCGCTGGCAATCGGCGCCCTTGCCGGAGCCGGAATCGCTCTCTTGTACGCACCACGGTCCGGGAAAGAGACGCGGAAACTGATCGCTGATAAAGGTCGTGCTCTGAAGGGGCAAGCCCAGGATGCCATTGCCGATGCCCAGGACTTTATTGAAGGCAAGAAAGCGGAACTTGCGGCGGCCGTTGAAGCCGGCAAGGACGCAATGCGCGAGGAGCGCGCCAAACACCAAAAGGCAAGCTAGCCGACCAACAACTTACTCGCGCCGCCAGCGTTCCTCCAAAGACGTGTCCTCCACGTCAACGACTCCTAACCAGCGCTTGCGACCGAGGCCAAGGAAAGTAGGGGGCAGTCCGGAAACGGGCTGCCTCTTCTTCTTTTCTGGAGTGGGTTGGATCCGGCGGCCGGTCCACAACGTGCTCGGCAATCCCGCCACTGCCCGCGATTTAATCTTTCAATCGCTCCATCAGGCGGTCGTGGAAGGTGGTGCAGTGGTCTGCAAGAGTGGTCAAAAACTTTTGCCGGAGTGGGTCGGTTTCCTGCGCGTGCAATACGCGTGCGAGATGGGCGGCGTAGTTCATGGCTTCCGCTTGGGTGAAGAGAAAGCGGACTTCAAACTTTTTGCCGCTGGAAAAGAGGAGCTCTTTGGTCACGGTTGACTCCATCGCGGCCCGTGTTTTTTGTTCGATCTGGGGTAGATTTGGCATCGCAAAGCTGAGGTGCCGATCGGCTTTTTTAAACAACTCCAGTTCTTTTTGGGCCAGGGCACAGGTGCTGGCAATCTCTTTGATCAGGTCCGCGACCGGAAGATCGGCGTGTTTGATGATGAGGAGTTTGGCGGCATCACTTTCCTGACTCATCAATTGATAGAGCAGGCTGTAACCTTCATTCCGCACGCGAGCTTGATGCCAGGCCGTGGTCGGGAGAATTTTTTGGACGGTGGCACACCCGGTTCCTGTCAACGCGCAGACCAGCAGTGTCACGAATGCCCCAGTTGGACGTTTCATGATCGGCTCAGTTGGGTGGCGCGATTTTGTTGCCGCGGCATGGGTCAGATGCGTCCTGCCAGAACCAAGACGAGGAGAATCAGGACGACCAGTCCGAGTCCGCTGCTTGGATAATAACCCCAGTTTTTGCTGTGGGGCCAGGTGGGCAATGCGCCCACCAGAAAGAAAACCACTAAGATCAAGAAAATGAGTCCCATACGATTGTGCCTTGGTTGATTGCTGCCAGCACGCTACGCCGGGCGTGCATCCGTTCGCAATGGGGTCAACACCCCATAGCGTTGGCGGGGCACTGGGCGTAAGTGACGATTATGAACGACCACCAACAATTGCGTCCGTTAGAAAACAAGCTCACCCTGATCGCCATCGCGCTCGGGGCTGTCGCGTTGGTGAGTGCGGTCGCCTGGTCGCTGTTGTTTCTTCAATTTCATCGTTGAAATACAACCAGCCGGTATGGGGCCGGTTCGTTGTCTTCGCTGATGATATTCGTCTCTGATCAAAATCGGCACCTCCGGCAACTCAACCGAAAGACAATCCTATGTTACAAAGCATTCAACAATTATACGGCGATAAACTGGGGGCTTCGGATGGTGAAATTGGCGATGTCAAAGACCTTTATTTTGACGATCAGCACTGGGCGGTACGGTATCTGGTCGCCGACACCGGCACATGGTTGCCGGGACGACAGGTGCTCATTTCGCCACGGGCCTGTGGCGCGCTCTACCAGCCCGGCAAACTCCTGCTCGTCCACCTCTCGCGCCAGCAGATTGAGGACTGTCCTTCGATCGCGGCGCACAAGCCGGTCTCCCGGCAATACGAGGAGGCGTATCACCGCTATTACGGCTGGCCTTTGTATTGGCAAGGCGGCGGGGTCTGGGGGATGAGTGGTTTTCCGATTGTGGAATTGCCCACCCGCCCACTCCCAGACGAGCCAGAGACTGCGCGTGTTCCGCCCCCCCAAGGTGGCGATGCGCATCTGCGAAGCGCGCAAGCGGTCAACGGATATCAGATCAAGGCGAGTGACGGGATGATTGGCTATATCTGTGATTTTCTGATGGACGACCAGAGTTGGGTCCTTCAAAAATTGGTCATCAAGATCGGAAATCGGTTTTCTGGTAAAGCGGTGCAAATCTCGACAAGCAAAGTGGACCGAATCAGTTACGAGGAATCCACGGTATTCGTCAATTTATCCCAGGCCGCCGTCGAGCAAAGCCCCCAACATCCTTTGGTCTCAGCCGGCCTGGCTGCCTGAGGCCGACAACCAAAACTAGCCACGACACAATCAGGAGAACCCGGTCATTCAGAAATCCCCAGTGGAAATGCATCGCAGCGGCCGCGTCGGCTGGTTGCGCGCCGCCGTGCTCGGGTCGGACGACGCCATTGTCTCGACCGCTAGTTTGATGATTGGTGTCGCGGCGGCGGCAGCGCCCCGAGGGGCAATCTTGGTGGCCGGTGTGGCCGGCTTGGCGGCCGGAGCGATGTCGATGGCTGTGGGTGAATATGTTTCGGTGAGCTCGCAGCGCGACGCGGAACAGGCGGACCTTGAACGTGAAAACCGGGAGCTAATAGCGGATCCCCAAGCCGAGCTGGAGGAGTTGGCGTTAATTTACGTGAAACGCGGCCTGGAGCAGTCGCTCGCAATGAAGGTGGCGGAACAACTGAGTGCAAAGGATCGGCTGGGCGCGCACATGCGCGACGAGCTCGGACTCGACCCATCATCCCTCGCTCGGCCGCTGCAGGCGGCGTGGATTTCGGCGGCCAGTTTTGCGTTCTTCGCCGGGGTGCCGATTGCCGCGCTGCTCGTCGCCCCCGCTCCACTCCGGATTCCGTTGATCGCCGCACTCTCACTGGTGAGTCTCGCGAGTCTCGGCGCGTTTGGCGGTTATCTTGGCGGCGCGCCGCTGGGCCGGGCCGCGCTCCGCGTAACCCTCGGCGGCGCCTTGGCAATGGCCGTGACCGCCCTCATCGGTCGGATTCTCGGCGTTTCAGTGGGCTAGTGATGCGGAACCGAGCCGTGCGCTTGCGCATACGTCGTATGGGGCCAACACCCCATAGCAGAGGTGCCGTTATCTTGCGTATTCTGGCTCTAGCAGCACCGGTCATTTAACAACATTCACAGACATCCAAAGAACCACTTCATAATTCCGTTAACCTGGAGTCACCCCATGATGGATACAAATCCGCTCAACAAAGGTGTTCTCACTGAGAACTCCACCGGAATCGGCACTGTGACCCGAAAGATGGTCCGCCAACGCGCGGTGGAACTGGCCGTGATCAATGGCCGGTCCGCTCGAGAAATGTCAAAATCTGATTTGGATCAAGCCCGGCGTGAATTAACGGGCGGGCCAGATCTGGATCCGCAGTCGATTCGCCTTGAATCAGTCCCTGAATCACAAGGCTGGGAGCCGGTCTTGGGATCCACAGGACAGAAAGCCCCGGAGTCGCCCAGCGAGGACGAAGATGCGGAAGGTCGCAGCGAAAGCGAACAGCTTGTCGAACACGGGGTTGCCGAAGCGGAACACGACCAAATGCTCCGATCCGCCAGAGAATCCGCCAAACAAGATCAACGCGAGTCTTGAGTTCTTATGTCAACGGTTATGAGTCTTGAAATTCGGTTGGCCTCCCGTCCCAAAGGAATTCCAACCGCAGCTAACTTTACCTTGGCTCGGACCGAACTGGAGTGGCTGCAAGATCAGCAGGTGCTCGTTCGCAATCGGTACTGTAACGCCCTGGGGTATTCACCCCATTGTGAGGATCCCCCTTTTTTGTAAATGTTCATGTGACATGAGCACTGAACCAATTTTGCGGGAGGCGTAATGTATGACTGTAAAAGTTCGTTTTCCCACACTGGGTGAAATCCGAACCCAAGCGTACCAAATCTATCTGGCGCGAGGTTCTCAGCCGGACCACGGACTTGATGATTGGTTGCAGGCCGAGTACGAATTGATGCAGCTACCGCTGCACAAGATTGCGGATGTTGAAGCAACCGAGATAGCGAGTCATAATCTCAAGCTGTTCAGTCTGGCGCGGGTGTCGCAGACTTTGGAAAAACAGGCGCGGAAGTTGCTTCGAACACTTGGCGGTCACCTGACGGTTGCCAGTTCGGCGGATAGATCGTCTTCTTCCTAACCGAGAATTCCCCCACCCATGATCGCGCCATTGTGACAATGAAAACCATCCCGCTTATGGTACTTTGGGTGCTGATGCTTGCCGGCGCTGGAATTGGGGCGGGACAGACTGCCAGACCATCAAGCTATCTGCCCGTCAATCCTCCCGAGGAGTTTTCGGCCACGCTGGTGCGGTTGAAAACGGAGAAGCCGGCCGTAATGCTGCGGCAACGGGAGCTGCTGCAGGAACGCTATGATTTACGGGACGACCCAGTGGCGACTGGCACGATGACAATGACCCGCGGCAAGCCCATCCAGCAAGGGGTGCGGGTGCGGCTTGTTCCCGGCACGAGCTGGGCAGGCTTGGCCGCTCTGACTCCGGACGAGATTCGCGAGCGGAATCTTTTCCCGCCGGGCTTTTTGCCGCTGCCGCATCCGAATCACCCGGCCGGGGGAATGCTTTTCCCGCAGTTTGAAATCGATGAAATCAAAAAACAGGAAGGCCGGGATTTGACCCGCTTTGATTTGGATTTTGATCTACCAAATAATTTTCTCCCAGAATTTCCGGCTCCCATTTTTTTGACGACCCGGCCGGACCTGGGGGATGTTTCGCAGGGTAAACTGGTGACCAGTGACAACTACTTCGAATTGTTTGATGGCATCCTGAACCCGAAACAGCTCGAAGGACTCCGGCTCCTGTTGACACCGTTTCCGCAGCAGCAGTTCAATCAGACCAGCGACCGCCGGTCGGAGCATCCCAGTCGTGGAGTGGCCTGTTTCGACTGCCACGCCAACGGACATGCCAACGGCGCAACACACTTGGCCGGAGATGTCCGGCCCCAGGAATATCGCCATCGGATTGATACGCCGTCGTTACGCGGCGTTAATATTCAGCGCATCTTCGGCTCCCAGCGCGCGTTGAAGACGGTTGAGGAATTTACCGAATTCGAACAACGGGCCGCCTATTTCGACGGCGATCCGGTGATTGCCACAAAAAAGGGTGCCAATGTTTTGGAGCGCGGCAGCCAGGTTCATTCGATGGCGGAGTTTCAGGAGTTGCTCGATTTTCCGCCGGCACCGAAACTCGATATTTTTGGAAAATTGAATCTGGAACAAGCCACACTCGCAGAGCGGCGGGGACAAGCACTGTTTGTGGGCAAGGCGCAGTGCGTGAGCTGTCATGCCCCGCCGTATTACACGGATAATTCGATGCACAACCTGCAAGTCGAACGCTTTTTTAAGTCGCGGATGATCAACGGCCGGATGGCTAGCGCGGACGGTCCAATCAAAACATTCCCCTTGCGCGGGATCAAAGATTCTCCGCCCTATTTCCATGATGGCCGGCTCCTGACGCTGGAAGATGCCGTGGAATTCTTTAATCTGATTCTCGGAACCCAGCTGAGCGCGGAAGAGAAGGGCGATCTCGTCGCCTTTCTGCGTGTTTTATGAGAGGGCGGAAATGAACCGGAACGATATTCCCAGGTTCGAACGGTTATTCGGGGCCCGGCTGCTAGGCGGGTTTCAGAAGTTTGCCAAGACAGTGACGCGGACGAGCGGGCATCCCATCGCTTTTGCCATCGCCACCGCGACGATTGGAATTTGGGCATTGAGCGGGCCCTTGTTTCGTTCGGGCAACACCTGGTTGCTCGTCATTAACACGGTCGCCACCGTCATTACGTTTCTGATGATCTTCCTGATTCGCAATGCCCAGAACCGTGAGAGTGAGGCGGTGCAATTAAAACTCGATGAATTAATCCGTGCCACCAAGACGGCACGAAACACACTTCTAGATATTGAGGAATTGTCCGAGGTCGATCTGGACCGGATCAAAGCGCGGTTTGAGCGACTGGCCCGGCAGGCGCGGGACCAATCCAATTTAAGTCCAACCGAGTTAATTCGCCACGAGGCGCGCGTCGACGCGACTGTGACCGATCCCACGCCATGAGTTGGATACTCCAGAATCCATTAGTTCGGGCGGGTCTCATTCTCGGGATGGGATTCGGTGGCTTGGCGGACGGGATCGTCCTGCATCAAATCCTCGGGTGGCATCATTTGGTCTGTGTGACCGCGCATTGCCGTCCCACCTCGATTGCGCAGCTACAGCTGCTCAAAACAGTTTATTTTTATGGCAACGATTGGCAGTGAGTTGGCTCAAATCAAGGTTCCCCATGTCAACCTGGGTTGGCAATTACCGGCGGCCGGTCGGGAGCTGAAAACCGCCACGGCAAAATTGGAAGGCGGACAACCGGGGGAGGAGTGTCAGGTGACGGTCGGGGGTGATTGGCGACTGAACGCGCCGGCGCCGGTCTGGAGTGGGGTGATTGGCGGGCGATCGGCAACCCGCGTGCGGGTGGTGCCGAAGGATTTGGGCAAGTGGGATACTTCGCTGGCGCTGTTCCTCGTGCATGGCCGGGCGTGGTGTGACACGAAGAAGATTGATTGTAACGTAGAAGCGTTGCCTTTGAATTTGCAGACCTTGCTACAGCAATTTGCAGAACCGGGGGTGTTTCAACCGCTGGCCAACCCGGCGGTTCAATCATGCGGAAAGCGGGTCGCGATCCGAGTGCAGCACTGGGTGGATCAGGCCCGGGAAAACATTGCGTTTATTGGGGAATGCACGCTCGGTCTCATGGGTGTGGCGCAGCACCCGCGCCGCTTCCGGTGGCTGGATTGTCTGGTGGAGATGCAGCAGTGCTGGGTCTCGTCGTTACCAATTGTAAGCTTGGTCAGTTTCCTCGTCGGTGTGACCTTGGCCTTTCAAGGTGCGATTCAGTTGCGGGCCTTTGGGGCGGCGGTCTATGTGGCAGACCTGGTTGGACTGGCCGTGGTTCGGGAAATGGGGCCGATGATGGCAGCGATGGTAGTGGCCGGCGGTACCGGGGCGGGGTTTGCTGCCCAACTCGGCAATATGAAAGTCGATGAGGAAATTGATGCGTTGGAGACCCTGGGCATTTCGTCGGTAAACTTTTTGGCGCTCCCCCGCCTGCTGGCAGTGACGCTGATGATGCCCATCCTTGCTGCCTACGCGAATGTTCTCGGGATTCTCGGAGGCATGTTTGTCGCGGCGACCATGCTGGATATTCCCGCGGCTTCCTATTGGGTTGAAACGCAGAATCGCGTGGGGATGATGGATGTAGGCAGTGGATTGATGAAGAGTCTTGTTTTCGGATTGGCAGTTGGTTTTGCCGGGTGCTTGCGGGGGCTCAAGTGCGGCCGGAGCGCGGCCGGTGTGGGGGCGGCAACTTCCGCGGCCGTGGTGACGGGAATTTTACTGATCATTCTCGCGGATGCCCTGTTTGCAGTGATTTATCACGGACTGGGAATCTAACGATCCATGACGACCGACACCCCAGCGCCCGTTATCGATGTCCAGAATCTCACTTGCGGCTACGGCGAAACCGTGGTGCTGGCGGGAGTGTCTTTTTCAGTTCAACCCCATGAATTGTTGTTCGTCATTGGCGGGAGCGGCTGTGGCAAGAGCACCCTGCTGCGGTGCCTGATCGGATTGCTGAAACCGACCCAGGGCGACATCGCCTATTTTGGGAAAAGTTTCACTACCGCAGACGTCGGCCAGCGGCGGGAGATTTTGAAAACGTTCGGTGTGCTCTATCAAGAGAATGCGTTGTGGAGTTCGATGACCTTGGCCGAAAATGTGTCCCTGCCGTTGGAAGAACACACGGCGCTCTCGCGACGCGACCGCGAAGAAATCGTCGCGCTGAAGTTGACGCAAGTCGGCTTGGCCGGGGCCGGGAATCTTTTCCCGGCGGAGTTGAGTGGTGGGATGAAGAAGCGGGCGGCATTGGCCCGAGCGCTGGCGTTGGATCCAGCCGTCGTTTTTTTTGATGAACCGTCGGAGGGGTTGGACCCGCTGACTTCGCGGGCAATGGACCAGCTGATTCTGCAAGTGCGCGAAACCCTGGGGACCACCATGGTCATTGTTTCCCACCAACTTTCGAGCATTTATCGGCTGGCAGATCGGGCCATTTTTTTGGATCACAGGGTGAAGGGAATCATTGCTGATGGACCCCCGGCGGAACTGGCGGCTAGTTGTACAGACTCGCAGGTCCGGGATTTCTTGAACCTGGATCCAGATTCTATCCAGCGACCCAAATCTTCCTTCAAATGAAAACCAAACTCAGTCCCATCCTGGTCGGATTATTCGCACTCGGTGCCTTGGCGTTGGTTGTGGTTGGGCTTCTTTCATTTCAGTCCATCCACTTCTTTTCCAAGCCCGGCCGGTTTGTGGCTTACTTTAGCGAGTCCGTGCAGGGATTGGATGTGGGGAGCGCAGTGAAGTTGCGCGGGGTCCGTGTCGGCCGGGTCGTGGCCATCCAGGTTCGGTACGATGCGAAAATCCGGCCGGCGCCGGTGGCCGTCGTTGGCGAATTGGATAATAATGCCATTACCGATGTAACCGGCCAAACAATCCAGCTCACCGACCGTGCGACTTTTCAGCGACTCATTGCCGAAGGTTTGCGGGCCAAGATCGATTTGGCGGGGATTACCGGCCTGCAATTTGTGGAGTTGGATTTTCTTGATCCGCAGGAATTTCCGGCGCCGCCGCCCAACCACGCTGCCGAATACCCGGTGGTGCCGACAGTGCCCTCCGAGATCACCGAACTGATGGCGAATCTTTCCAAGATCGTGAGCGATTTGAAGAAGGCCAATTTCGCGGAAGTTTCCAGCGAACTGAAGTTACTGCTGGTCACTGCGAATCACAAAGTCGCCGAACTCGATTTGCAGAAGATGGTGTCCCAAGTGACAGCCGCCGCGGATTCCATTACCGCTTTGGCCAGTTCTGCCGAAGCGAAAGCGGCCTTTGCGAACTTGAACAAGACCGCGACCGACGTGCAGGGTCTGGTAACCCGGCTCGATACTCAAGTGGAACCGGTGCGGACGGAATTGGTGCGGACCCTGCATTCTTTCCATGACGCGGCGGAGAGCATCCAGAAATTTCTTGGCCCGCAAAGCGGTTTGGGCGAAGAAGCAGGGCGGACCCTGCAGCAGTTGTCAGCAACCGCCCGGTCGCTGCAAGAACTGGCCGACTTTCTGGAACGAAACCCCAACGCGTTGATCACGGGGAAAAAGCGCCCCGGCAAGGAACCGTAATATGTCACTCTTCCGACGAACCAAGGCCGCGGCCGATGGAATTCAGCGCCGCTTGGCCGGGCGACTGCTTTGCGTGTTATTTTCCTGTGCTCTGAGTGGCTGTTCTTTTTTGCAGCCCGCCGCCGACCCGACCCGATTCTATGTGCTGACCGTTCCGAGTGCCCCGCCCGAACCAGTCGCCGGAGGCGAGTCCAAGCGGTGGAAGGTGGGTTTGCGGCCGGTGGAAGTGCCGGCCTATTTGCAAGGCAAAGCCATGGTGGTCCGGTCTGGCACGAATGAAATTCAGTTCGCTGATTTTGACCGGTGGGCAGAACCGCTGGATCAGGGAATTAGCCGTGTCATCAAAGAAATGCTCAGCGGCGCTCCCAACGTGGAGACTGTGACGTCGAATTCGCATGGAGGCGACACGCTGGATTATGAAGTGGCCATCCGGTTGTTGGCCTGCGAGGGACTGCGGATTAAAAAAGGCGCCGGTACGATTCGGTTCGCCATGACGTGGGAAGTCCGGTCGGTCGGGAATAACTCCACGCCGACCAGACGCGGTATTTTCACTGCGCTTCCAGTGGCGTGGAACGAAAAAGATTATGGACGGTTGGCGCAGCGACTCGGGGAGGCCATTGCCGGTGCGAGCAGAGCGGTTGCGGCTGACTTGCCGCTGGAAGGTAAGTCCACGCAGAAGCCATGAACATCCTTGATCAACTTGTGAATCGAGGATTCGTTAATCCGGCCACCCTTCAGGGTGCGGTTCTGTATGCCATCGTGTTTACGTTCTTTGCCTGGCTGGTTGGGCGGACGTTACGCTCGGTCGTGCAACGGGTGCTGGCACATGACAAACACGACCACTTGGATATCATGGCCGTCCGATTCATCGCAAAATTGGTTCGCTACTGTGTCTATATTTTCGCCTTTATCTCTTACGCGCATTTCGTTCCAGCCTTATCCGGATTAGGTGCGGCATCGTTGACGAGTATCAGCGTCCTCTCACTGATTCTCGGCCTCGCGGCGCAAAACACGCTCGGCAATCTTGTGGCGGGAATCTCCCTCTTGCTCTATCGGCCTTTCAAACTGGGCGACCGGTTACAGGTCCTGGCACCGACCGGACTGGAAATCGGCACAGTGGAAAGTCTCACCCTCGGCTACACCCTGCTGAAGACCGATGACGATCGCCGCGTGGTGGTTCCCAACAGCCTCATGGCCAACCAGACGACCATCAACCTGACCGGCGTCTTGAAAAGGGAGAGCTGATCATGCAAGAAAATCCATTGAAACAATTGGGATCATTGGGCCAATCCATCTGGCTGGATTACATCCGGCGCGATCTGATTACCAGCGGCCGGCTCCAGCGACTGATTGACGAGGACGGATTGCGAGGGATGACTTCGAATCCGGCGATCTTTGAAAAGGCAATTGATGAAAGCCAGGAGTACGACACCGATATTCAAGCCTTGGTTCATAACGGGAAAAATGCCCAGGAAATCTATGAAACTCTCACCCAGCAGGATGTCAAAAGCGCGGCGGACAAGTTTCGGCCACTCTATGAGAGGACGGCTGGCAAAGATGGCTATGTCAGCCTGGAGGTGAATCCGCATCTCGCGCACGACACCGCCGGGACACTAGCGGAAGCCCGCCGGTTGTGGGGCGCCCTGAACCGGCCGAACGTTTTCATCAAGGTTCCCGCGACTGCCGCAGGGCTCCCGGCGATTCAACAACTCATTAGCGAAGGAATCAATGTCAACGTGACCTTGCTCTTTGGGGTGGCGCGCTACCGGCAGGTGGCTGAAGCCTATCTCGCCGGCCTTGAAGCGCGGGCGACTCAGGGGCCGCCGGTGGCCTCGGTGGCCAGTTTCTTCATCAGCCGGATTGATGCGCTGGTGGATGTCGCCCTGGAAAAAATCATCGTCGCCGACGGCCAGTCCGCCGACCGCGCCAAGCAGGTGTGCGGGCAGGTGGCCATTGCCAGTGCCAAGCTTGCGTATCAAGCTTACAAGGACCTTTTCAATAGCGACCGGTTCCAGAAGCTGGCAGTGCTGGGCGCGCGAGTGCAGCGAGTACTCTGGGCCAGTACCGGCACCAAAAACCCGCATTATAGCGATGTGAAATATATGGAGGCGCTCATCGGGCCCGACACCGTGAATACGGTACCGGTCGAAACCCTGAACGCTTACCGCGACCATGGCGTACCGCACGCCCGGCTGGAAGAGGATGTCGCGACCGCTCGCTGGGTGTTGGAGCAACTGCCGGACCTCGAAATCAGGATTGATCAGGTCGCGCAGCAGCTGGAGGACGAAGGTGTCAAAAAGTTTTACCAGCCGTTCGATCAGTTGATGGCGGCACTGGCACAAACTGCCGGGCGATCGACCCCATCGTGATGGAACTCGCTCGACGGATGGGGTGAACACCCTATGGCGAAGGTCAGCTCCGGCGCCTAGCGTGGGTTAACTAATTCACTGATCCGCAACAACCAATCAACCCACGTGAAAGCAGTCGAAGGAATTTATGGCAAAAGTACTTGGCATCGATTTAGGGACGACGAACTCCTGCATGGCAATCATTGAAGGCGGCGAGCCCAATGTGCTCGAAAACTCCGAAGGCAAACGCACGACACCATCAGTGGTGGCGTTCACAAAAACCGGTGAGCGTCTCGTCGGCGAGGCGGCCAAGCGGCAGGCGGTCACTAACTCCCGCAACACGATCTATTCGATCAAGCGGTTCATGGGACGCAAATTTGACGAAGTGCAGGAAGAAATCAAACGCGTCCCGTACAAGGTCGTCCGGGCCGCCAACGGCGACGTAGCCATTGAAGTGCAAGTGAACGGCAAGCCCAAGCAATTCAGCCCGCCGGAAATCTCGGCGATTATTCTCGCCAAGCTCAAAGCTGATGCCGAGGCCCGGTTGGGCGAGACGATCACCCAGGCTGTCATCACAACCCCAGCCTATTTCAACGACTCGCAGCGCCAGGCCACGAAGGACGCGGGCCGCATTGCGGGCCTCGAAGTGCTCCGCATCATCAACGAACCGACGGCTGCCTCGCTGGCGTATGGTTTGGACAAAAAGAAAGACGAGCGGATCGCGGTGTACGACTTGGGCGGTGGCACTTTTGACATCTCGGTCCTCGAAATCGGCGATGGTGTGTTCCAAGTCAAGGCCACCAATGGCGATACGCACCTCGGTGGCGACGACTGGGACAATTGCCTCATGGATTGGCTGGTGGACGAATTCAAACGGGACCAAGGCGTCGATCTGCGCAAACAGCCGGACGCTTTGCAGCGCATTAAAGAAGAAGCGGAGAAGGCCAAGATTGCCCTCTCCAGCGCGCTGGAATACGACATCAGCCTGCCGTTCATCACTGCGGATGCCAGCGGGCCCAAGCATCTGACCCAGAAACTCACGCGCGCCAAAATGGAACAACTCTGCGATGCGTTGCTGGATCGCACGATCGCGCCGGTCAAGGCGTGCTTGAAGGACGCCGATATTGCGGCGGCGAAAATTGATGAATTAGTGCTGGTTGGCGGAATGACCCGGATGCCGCGCGTGGTCGAGACGGCGCATAAGCTGGTCGATAAACCGCCGCACCAGGGCGTTAATCCGGATGAAGTCGTCGCGGTCGGTGCCGCCATTCAGGCCGGCATCCTCAAAGGCGAGGTCAAGGATGTGGTGTTACTCGATGTGACGCCGCTGTCCCTCGGCATTGAGACACTCGGCGGGGTCTTCACCAAGCTGATCGAACGCAATACCACGATCCCGACCCGCAAATCGCAAACGTTCTCCACCGCCGCCGACAATCAGCCCGGCGTAGAAATCCATGTCTTGCAGGGGGAACGCCAGTTCGCCCGCGACAGCAAGACCATCGGCAAATTCAAATTGGATGACATTCCGCCCGCCCCACGCGGCGTCCCACAAATCGACGTCGGCTTTGACATCGATGCGAATGGGATCCTGCACGTCACCGCCAAAGACCTCGGCACCGGTAAGGAGCAAAAAATTACCATCACAGCTAGCAGCGGCCTCTCCAAGGATGAGATTGAGAAGATGCGCAAGGATGGGGAACTCCATGCCGACGAGGACCGGCAGCACAAGGAAGAACTGGAAACGCGCAACGAGGCCGATAGTGCAGTGTATCGCACAGAAAAACTATTGAAGGACAACCAGGAGAAACTTTCCGATGCCAACCGCCGCAAGATTGAAACCGCTGTTACCGCGGTGAAGGAAGCGCTCAAGGGCAGCGACATTGCGACCATCAAGACGGCCAGCGGAACGCTCAACGACACCTGGCAGACGGTCTCAACAGAACTTTACAAGGCGGCTTCAGCGAAGGCGAGCACAGACCACGGCCAGGCCGGTGGCCAACCCGGATCGCAATCGGAAGCCGGCGGTGCCCCGCCGGACAGCACGACAGACAAAGCTCCGATCATCGACGCTGAAATCGTGGATGAAAAGAAGGCGGCGTAGTGTTGCCGTGAGTCGGCGCCGGTTCGATCTGACGACGGCAATCCACTTTTCAAAAGGCAAATGGCGACCGACAGTCGATTGAATCCGGACGTGGCGGGGATCGATTCCTTGGCGGAATTGGCTTTGGATCTGCGCTGGTCGTGGAATCATGGTGCCGATGAAATATGGGAGCGGCTCGATTTGCGGCTGTGGGAGCTCACCCAGAATCCATGGGTTGTTCTTCAGACTGTTTCGCAGGATCACCTGAAGTGCGCGCTGGCCGATCCCGCCTTTCAGAAAAAAGTTGCCGATCGGCTGCAGGCGAAACGTCAGGCAGCGGCAGCGCCCGCGTGGTTTCAGCAGCAGCATCCGCGGGCACCCTTAACCTGCGTTGCCTATTTCAGCATGGAATTTATGTTGAGCGAGGCGCTGCCCATTTACTCTGGTGGCCTGGGCAATGTGGCGGGTGATCAGCTCAAAGCGGCCAGCGACCTGGGTGTGCCGGTGGTGGGTGTGGGGCTGCTCTATCAGCAAGGTTATTTTCGTCAGGTGATTGATAAAGACGGAGCGCAACAGGCGCTCTATCCGTATAACGATCCTGGACAATTACCGATCACGCCGGTGCGCCAACCCAACGGCGAGTGGTTGCGGTTGGAGATTGCCTTGCCGGGTTACTCGGTCTGGCTGCGTGCGTGGCAGGTCCAGGTCGGTCGAGCAAAACTTTACCTGCTGGACAGCAATGACGCAGCGAACTTCCCCGCGCATCGCGGGATTACCAGTGAACTGTATGGCGGCGGACCGGAGTTGCGCCTCAAGCAAGAAATGCTTCTTGGAATTGGCGGCTGGCAGCTGCTCGCCGCACTGGGCATCCAGCCGGAAGTCTGTCACTTGAATGAAGGGCATGCAGCTTTTGCCGTGTTGGAACGCGCCCGCAGCTTCATGCAGGAGAACGCCCAGCCTTTCGCTGCCGCGCTGGCCGTCACGCGAGCAGGAAACCTTTTCACTACTCACACGGCAGTGGTTGCCGGCTTTGATCGGTTCCCGCCGGCGCTCATCGAACAATACATCGGTCGGTACGCCCAAGAAAAACTGGGCATTACGGTTCATGAGTTGCTGGCCCTCGGTCGCCAGAATCCAAACGACTCAGCGGAGAGTTTCAACATGGCTTACCTGGCGATTCGCGGCAGCGGGGCGGTCAATGGCGTGAGTCGCTTGCATGGAAAAGTCAGCCGGCATCTCTTCGAGCCGCTCTTTCCGCACTGGCCAACCGAGGAAGTACCCGTCGGACATGTGACTAATGGAGTCCACGTGCCAACCTGGGACTCTGCCCCGGCCGATGCGCTTTGGACGAACGCCTGTGGCAAGGACCGCTGGCTGGGGACGACAGAAAACCTGGAACAGGACATTGGCCGTATCTCCGACGCCAGCCTCTGGAAATTTCGCATGGCGGCCAGCCAGTCGCTGATTGCCTACGCCCGCCAACGCTTGGCCCGGCACTACGCAGCCGCCGGCGCGGCGCCCGCGACGGTTGACTGGGTGAAACATCTGTTTGATCCCAACGTGTTGACACTGGGGTTTGCCCGTCGTTTTGCGACCTATAAGAGACCAAACTTGCTGCTGCACGATCCGGAACGGCTGCTGCGCCTGTTAGCCAATCCGCAGAAACCAGTGCAGCTCATCCTTGCGGGCAAGGCCCATCCTGCTGACTTGGCGGGGCAGGCGCTGATCCAGCAATGGGTCCAGTTCATCCGCCAGACGGAGGCCCGGTCGCACGCGATCTTTCTCAGTGATTACGATATGCTGCTGACGGAGCATTTGGTGCAGGGGGTCGATGTCTGGCTAAACACTCCCCGCCGGCCATGGGAGGCCTGCGGAACGAGCGGCATGAAGGTGCTCGTCAATGGCGGGATCAATCTCTCGGAACTGGACGGCTGGTGGGAGGAAGCTTACGCGCCGGAAGTGGGGTGGGCGTTGGGAAATGGTCAGGAACATGGCGACGATCCGGCTTGGGATGCGGCCGACGCTGAGGCACTTTACAACCGGCTCGAACGCGAGGTGATTCCGGAGTTCTATTCTCGCGACGCGAATGGTGTTCCGACCGCATGGGTCAAGCGGATGCGGGCAAGCATGGCCCGGTTGACACCGTTCTTCTCCGCCGACCGTGCGGTGCGCGAATACACCGAGCAACACTACTTCCCGGCTGCAACCGCCTACCAGGCGCGCGCGGCGAACAAAGGCGCAGCAGGCAAGCAACTGGTCGATTGGCAGCACAATCTGGAACAAAAATGGATCGCGCTGCGCTTCGGCGAAATGAAGGTGGAGACGAAAGACCAGCAGCATGTGTTTGAAGTCCAGGTCTATCTCGATGATCTCAACCCCAACGCCGTGAGAGTTGAGCTTTATGCCAATGGAATCAATGGGGGTGAGCCGGTGCGACAGGAGATGCTGCGCCTGCGCCAACTGGTGGGGGGGTGCGGCGGCTACGCTTACGGGGCGACTGTGCCGGCAGACCGCGCCGCAATAGAATATACAGCGCGAGTGATACCGGACTGCCGCAGCGTTGCGGTTCCTCTCGAAGCCGCTCACATCCTGTGGCAACGATGAACAAAGCGTCGGCAATCACTTGCCTGTTTCTGGATATCGGTGGCGTCTTGCTGACCGACGGTTGGGATCATCGTGCCCGCAAACGGGCGGCGATGCATTTCAAACTGAAGCGGGCTGAGATGGAGCAGCGGCATAGCTTGAACTTCGCCACGTACGAGGAAGGGAAACTCACGCTCGAAGAATATTTGAATCGGGTTGTCTTCCACGAAAAGCGAGCGTTCACCCGGGTTCAGTTTCAGCACTTCATGTTCGCACAATCTAAGCCGTATCCCCAGATGATCGACCTGGTCCGCAAACTCCAGGCAAAGTCCGGCCTGAAGATCGTCGTCGTCAGCAATGAAGCCCGGGAACTGAATGCCTACCGGATTCGTAAGTTCAAGTTGGACAGATTTGTGGATGCGTTCATTTCCTCCTGTTTCGTCCACCTCCGCAAACCCGACGCAGATATCTTCCGCCTGGCGCTGGACATCGTCCAAGTGCCAGCCCGGCAGGTCGTCTATATCGAAAATACTCCGATGTTCGTTCAGATCGCGGAAGGTCTGGAAATTCGCAGTATTCTGCACACAGGTTACCAGTCCACTTACGCGCAATTGGCGGCGGTCGGAGTGGCGGTTTCAGGATGACCAAAAAACCGTCCATTCTGACGATCAACGGCGGCTCTTCGAGCATCAAGTTCGCACGTTACCAAATTGGCAAACCGCTGGAACAAACGCTACACGGCACGGTTGACCGCATTGGCCTGAGCGGGACGAATCTCACATTTAAGGACCGGACCGGGACTCAGCATGATAGCCGCAGCATCGCCGCCGCCGATCACAAATCGGCTGCGAATTTCCTGATCGAGTGGCTCGAAGAGCAGGATGGTTCCGCCGCGGTTCAGGCGGTGGGACACCGCGTGGTGCATGGCATGCAACATACCGCGCCGGAGTTGGTGACCCAGGAATTGCTGGATGAACTGCATCGCATCAGGCCGTATGATCCGGATCATCTGCCCCGCGAGATCGAACTGATCGAGACGTTTCGCCAGCGTCATCCGAAACTGCCTCAATGGGTCTGTTTCGACACAGCATTTCATCGCACCATGCCGCGCGTTGCCAAACTGTTGCCAATTCCGAGGCGCTTCGACGCCAAAGGCGTCCAGCGCTACGGTTTTCACGGTCTGTCCTACGCCTATTTGATGGAAGAACTCGCGCGCCGCGGCGACCCGGCGGCAACGAAAGGTCGCGTGATCCTCGCCCATCTTGGGAACGGCGCCAGCCTGGCTGCCGTGCGCGACGGCCAAAGCATCGACACCAGCATGGGTTTCACGCCGACGGCAGGATTGGTGATGAGCACCCGCACGGGCGATTTGGATCCTGGCCTCGCGCCGTATCTGGCGCGCACGGAACAGATCACCACCAGCCAGTTCTACAAGATGGTCAATCACGAGTCCGGACTGCGCGGGGTTTCGGAGACCAGTTCCGACATGCGCGACTTGCTCGCGCAGGAAGCCAGGGATGTGCGGGCAGCGGAAGCCGTCGCGCTGTTCTGTTATCAGGCAAAAAAATGGATCGGCGCCTTTGCCGCCGCCCTCGGTGGACTGGACACGCTGGTGTTCTCCGCGGGCATCGGTGAAAATTGCCCATCGATTCGTACCCGCATCTGTGATGGACTCGGCTTCCTCGGCATCGAACTGAATGCGCCGCGCAATGCCGAAGATTTCGCGGTGATTTCCACGGACGCCAGCCGGGTCACGGTTCGTGTCATCCGCACGGACGAACAACTCATGATTGCGCGTTCGGTCAGCCGCCTGCTCGCCTCCAATGCAGTGGGCAAAAGGATTGAACCATGAAAATCAACACACTCACACCGGAACTGCTCCACAAGATGGATGCCTATTGGCGCGCCGCGAACTATTTGTCAGTCGGTCAGATTTATCTCTACGACAACCCACTGCTGAAACGCCCGCTGACACTTGCGGATGTGAAACACATGCTGCTGGGACACTGGGGCACGACCCCCGGACAGAATTTCATTTATGTGCATCTGAACCGGGTCATCCATAAATACGACCTCAACATGATTTATGTTTCCGGCCCCGGACACGGCGGCCCAGCCGTCGTCGGTAACACGTATCTCGAAGGCACCTACAGCGAGATCTATCCCAACATCAGTCAGGATGAGGCCGGGCTGCAAAAGCTCTTTCGGCAGTTTTCGTTCCCCGGAGGCATTCCCAGCCACGCCTCGCCGGAGTGCCCGGGTTCCATCCACGAAGGGGGTGAACTGGGGTATTCGCTGAGCCATTCATTCGGGGCAGTGTTTGACAATCCTGATTTAGTGGTTGCCTGCGTGGTGGGCGATGGTGAGGCAGAAACCGGCCCCTTGGCCACGGCCTGGCATTCGAACAAATTCCTCGACCCAGTCACTGACGGCGCAGTGCTCCCGGTTTTGCATCTGAATGGCTACAAAATTTCCAACCCAACCCTGCTGGCCCGGATCACGCACAAGGAATTGGAACAATTGTTCCGGGGGTATGGCTGGACTCCCATCTTCGTTGAGGGGACTGAGCCGGAGTTGATGCACGAGGCCATGGCCACCGCGTTGGATCTGGCGGTCGAGCAGATCCAACAAATCCAACGCAATGCTCGCGTCCATGGCAACTCCACACGGCCGCGCTGGCCGATGATCGTCCTGAATACACCCAAGGGCTGGACTGGGCCGAAGGTGGTCGATGGGGTGAAGATTGAAGGCACTTTCCATGCGCACCAAGTGCCGCTCTCCGACCCGGCCGCGCATCCCGAACATCTCAAGTTGTTGGAAGACTGGCTCCGAAGCTACCAGCCCGAGGAACTCTTCGATGACCAAGGCCGGCTGAAGCCGGAACTGGCCGAACTTGCGCCCAAAGGCGACCGGCGCATGGGCGCAAATCCCCACGCCAACGGCGGCATCATGCTTCGCGACCTGCGGATGCCGGATTTCCGCGACTACGCTGAGGACGTGCCCGCGCCGGGCATTCGCGGTATCGGCGATGTGCACGTGCTCGGTCCGTTCTTGCGCGACGTAGCCAAGCTGAACAGCGCGCAACGGAATTTCCGCGTCTTCGGCCCCGACGAAACGCTCTCCAACGGCTTGGAAGCTCTTTTTGAAGTGACCAAACGCCAATGGGACGCCGCGACCGTGCCGAACGACGAATTTCTCGCACCGACCGGCCGCGTGATGGAAATGCTCAGCGAACACCAATGCGAGGGCTGGCTCGAAGGCTACCTGCTCACCGGCCGACATGGACTCTTCAATTGCTACGAGGCATTCATTCACATCGTCGATTCGATGTTCAACCAACATGCCAAATGGCTGAAGGTCACCGCACACCTGCCGTGGCGGCGAAAGATTGCCTCATTGAACTACCTGCTCGCCTCGCACGTCTGGCGTCAGGACCACAACGGCTTCACCCACCAAGATCCCGGTTTCATCGACCACGTCGTCAACAAGAAAGCTGAGATCGTCCGTGTGTACCTTCCGCCGGATGCCAACTGCCTGCTCTCGGTGATGGACCACTGTCTGCGCAGCCGCCACTACGTTAATGTTGTGATCGCCGGCAAACACCCCGCGCCACAATGGCTGACGATGGACGCCGCCGTTAAACATTGCACCGAGGGGATCGGCATCTGGCAGTGGGCCAGCAACGATCAAGGCGGCGTGCCCGACGTAGTCCTGGCTTGCTGCGGCGATGTGCCCACGCTGGAGACGCTCGCCGCTGTTTCCATTATGCGCGAGCGTTTGCCCGACTTGAAACTCCGGGTGGTTAACATCGTTGACCTTATGAAACTCCAACCGCAATCCGAGCACCCGCATGGGTTGAGCGACACCGATTTCGACGACCTGTTCACCAAAAACAAGCCCGTCATCTTCGCTTTCCATGCCTACCCGTGGCTGGTCCACCGGCTGACCTATCGCCGCACCAATCACGCCAACATCCACGTCCGCGGCTACAAGGAAGAGGGCACGATCACCACGCCATTCGACATGACGGTGCTCAACGAACTGGATCGTTTCCACCTTGTAATGGACACCATTGACCGTTTGCCGCAGACCGGTGACAAGGGCATCGACCTCAAGCAGCAACTCAAAGACAAACTGATCGAGCACAAGCAATACATCGACAAACACGGCGAAGACCTGCCCGAAATTCGCAACTGGAAATGGAGCACTCCCCAATGAACACGCCACCACGCCCGGTCTCGGTGAGTGCATCAGCGGCGCGATCCTCTTCGATGAGACCATCCGCCAGCAGAAAAAAGATGGCACGCCCCTCATCAAGGTCATCAGCGATGCCGGAATCATTCCCGGCATCAAAGTCGCTACCGGTGCCAGGGCAATTTTGATCGTGACTGGCCGACGTGAACGAAACTCACAACAGGTTTGACTACGATATTGCCATCCTCGGTGGTGGCAGCGCCGGGTACGCGGCAGCGCGGACGGCGACCGGCACCGGTTTGCGAACAGTCGTGATCGAAGGCGGCGCGGAAGTGGGCGGGCTGTGCCTCTTGCGCGGCTGCATGCCGACGAAAGCGCTGCTGTATGCCGCCGAAGTCCTGCACCGCGCCGGCCATGCGGCGCCGTGGGGCATCCGGGCGGAAAATGTGGGGTTCGACTTTGCGCAAGTGATGGCGCGCAAGAACGCGCTCATCAAAGAGTTTGCGGACGATCGCCGCCAACAACTGGCCGGTGGCAAATTCAAGTTCATCCGCGCCACGGCACGCT
>Ga0209083_1001630_pt1 | contig 24575 bp, 45 predicted proteins | sample AM7aDNAmetaG_FD_184132 | JGI IMG/M metagenome (GOLD analysis project Ga0209083, IMG submission 184132) | Freshwater microbial communities from Finland to study Microbial Dark Matter (Phase II) - AM7a DNA metaG (SPAdes) (version 3) | ecosystem: Environmental > Aquatic > Freshwater > Lake ...
ATGAACTTTATCACCAACATTTGACTATTGGTAAAAAATATAAAGTTGAAGATGTTGATTTTCATTTTCCTAATAAGATCGTTGTTCGTAGTGATAATAAAAAAGTTAGTATGTTTATGCCAATAGAATTTTTTACAGAAGATATTAAATATACTAGAAAATTGAAATTAGAGAAAATAAATAAAATTGTAAAAAAACAAAACTGACAAAATGACATATAACTAAATATGTAATATGACGAATAAGTACATTTATCGTGTCATTTTTTAAGGCGAATAAAATGGCACAAAATTTGAAGTAATATAAATAAAAAATAAATATAAATTATGGGAAATAAAATTATTGGTATTGATTTGGGTTCATATTTTAGTGTGGTCTCAGTTATTGAAGGAGGACAGAGTATTGTCATTCCAAATTCAGAAGGTAGAACAAGTACACCTTCAGTTGTATCTTTTGATGATAAAACTGGTGAGATTAAAGTTGGAGGTCCTGCTTTAAGACAGGCAACTCTTAATCCAAAAAACACAATCTTTAATATTAAAAGGTTGATGGGTAGGTCTTATGATGAAGTGAAACATCTTAAAAGACCATATGATATTGTAAACAGCAATGGTAAAGCCGCTGTTAAAGTTGGAGATAAAGTTTATTCTCCAGAAGAAATTTCTGCAATTATTCTTCAGAAAATGAAGAAAACCGCAGAAGATTATCTTGGCGAGGAAGTTAATCGTGCAATTATTACTGTACCTGCATATTTTAATAGTGATGAAAGAAAAAGCACTCAAGTAGCAGGAGAAATTGCTGGTTTTAAGGTAGAAAGAATTATTTCTGAGCCAACTGCTGCAGCTTTGAATATTAAAGATAAAAAAGGCAAATTGTATATGGTTATTGACTCAGGAGGTTGTACATCAGACTTCTCAGTAATTGATATTGAAGATGGACTCTTTGAGGTTCTTTCTACAGATGGTTCTTTAGATTTAGGTGGAAATTTGATCGACGAAGCTATTGTTAATTGGTTAGCAGATGATTTTAAGAAAGAATTTAATGTGGATCTTCGTGAAGACCCTATGGCACATCAACGTCTCATAGAATCAGCAGAAAAAGCTAAGATAGAGCTGTCAAGTTCAGTTCAAACGGAAATAAATCTTCCTTATATTACAGTTGTTGATAATGTTCCAAAGCATCTTGTAAAAACACTGAATAGAGCTAAATTTAATCAAATGATTCAATTTTATTCAGATGAAATGATTAAGTTGATAAAAAGCTCATTGAAGAAAGGTGATAAGAAAATTGGTGATATTGATACAATCGTATGCGTTGGCGGTAGTACAAGAATTCCATTCTTAGTTGAAAAAATAGAGGAGTATTTTGGAAAAAAAGTAGATAAGAGCCTTAATCCAGATGATGCGATTTCAACTGGTGCAAGCATACAAGCATCTGTTATTGCTGGAGATAATACTGATATTTTATTATTGGATGTCACTGCTTTAAATTTTTATATTGAAACTATGGGTGGTGTTGCAACTATGATGATAGAAGCAAATACAACAATTCCTACCAGTAAAACACAAATTTTCAGCACAGCACAGGATAACCAACCTTCAGTTCAGATTAATGTGGCTACTGGTGAAAGACCTTTATTTAAGGATAATAAGTTTTTAGGTACTTTTAGCCTTGATGTTTTACCTGCAAGACGTGGTACACCACAAATTGAAGTGGAATTTAATATTGACGCAAATTCTATTTTAACAGTAAAAGCAAAAGATAAAGCAACTAATAAAGAAAATGCAGTTCGTATTGAAGGAAGTTCAGCGTTGACAAAAGATGAAATTGAGAGAATGAAAATGGAAGCAAAAGAAAATGCTGAAGCCGACAAGAAAGAAAAAGAAAAAATTGATAAATTGAATCAGGCTGATTCATTAATATTCCAAACGGAGAAACAAATCGAAGAATTTGGTGATAAATTGAATGATACTGATAAAACAGATTTAAATTCTATGGTTGATAAATTAAAAGAGAGCCACAAGTCACAGAATTTGATAGACATAGATAGATATTCTAAGGAACTCACAGATGTTTGGAATCGAATAAGTTCAAAACTTTACCAACAGGAACAACAAAATCAAACATCATCTGAGGCTAAACAAGAAGAAGGTTATACAGATTTTGAAGAAGTAAAATAATGAAAAATAAAAGCCATCAACTGATGGCTTTTATTTTTTCTAAAAATTCATCATATTTCTTATCTATTATAAAAATGAAATTATATTTTTGATCTAAACATGAATTTTTCTTACATATATTTTTTTCTAAATATAAATTATAATAATATTCTGATTTTATTTCAATTATTAAATTTAATTCTTGTATAAAAAAATCTGGATGATATATTTTATTTTTATTTATGTATGTATATTTTAAGCTTTTAATTTTTGTTAATTTTTGTAATATTCCTATATTATCACATAAAATTAAAAAATCTAATTCATATGTTCCTTGGTATTTTATATTTTTATAATATTTTATCTTTAATTGTGATTTTTGAGTTTTAGTATAAATATCAATATTTTGAGCTGGGTATTCAAATCCGTATTTTTCTAAGCATGTTTTTTTATATTTCTTTTGTATTATATCATAATCAAAAATTATTGATTTCATATAATTTTTATGTTTTTGGGTTTGAGTATAACTTTCAAATCCATATCTGTCTAAGCATGTTTTTTTAGATTTTATTTTATTTGTAAAAAATTCATCATTATATTTTTCTTTTTTTGTTTTTTTAGACTTTTCTTTTATATTATTATTTTGAAATACATTTTCAGCACCATATTTTTCTAAACAAGTTTCCTTCATTCTTTCTAAATTATTATAATTTTCGTCACCATATTTTTCTTTTTTAGTATTTTTTGATTTATCTTTAAATTCTACTGTCTGCATATAATTTTTTATACCATAATTTTTTAAACATTTTTCTTCTGCTTTTTCAATAGAGCATTTATTTGAACAAGAATAATATCCACCTCTATTTATATTTTTAATATATTTAAAATAAGGTAGTTCTTTTTCAATTCCGCATTTATCACATTTAACACTAATTCTATAATTAGAACCTTCAGATAAATGTTCTATTTTAACACAAATTTCATCATGAGGATTACATTTATAACCTAAGTCTCTATAATGTCTTATGTTTTGAGCATTTAATCTGATTTCAACTTCTTTTGTGAGTATCATAATATAATTTCTTTTTTTAATAGACCGCAATCCTTTACATCTTTTAATATAAGATATTCTATATATTTTGATTTATTTTCAAATCCTTCTAAAAATATGAATACATTTTCATCTATTGTGATGGACACTTTTCTTTTAGTTTTTGGCTTTTTCATTATTAAAGTATTTTTATAGTATATATAAATATTCTAAAGTCGTTTTCTTCATTTATCAGGTGTTTTAACATACTTTAACATATTTTAACATATAAACTAATTTTAGATTTTATAATATATAAAAATAAAAAATATGGTAAGACCAAAAACAGAGAAACATAAAAAAGGATTATCAGTTTCAATTAACACTGAATTAGATGATATAGTTGTTAAGATTTGTGAGGAGAAAAATATCAATAAATCAAAGTATATTGAGAATTTGATAAAAAAAGAAATGGAAGAAAAAAAGTCAGAATAATCTGACTTTTTTCTTGCCATATCAAATATTATCCTTATCTTCAAATTCATCTTCAAAGATGAAGAAAGCAAAGTCCGAATTTGAAAAAGCAATCAATTTTCAAATGGGGTTTAAACCTAATACGTTGATTAATAAATTGTCAGCTGCACAAATTGTATTGAAAAATGAAATGAAAAGTTTTGTTTCTGATGGATATTTAGATGTAGATGAATCTGATAGTTTATTTAATATGATTGGACAATTTAATTCTAAAGTATGTGATGTTTATGATTTTTTGAAACTTGATGAGGTAAAAAACAAAACTGAAATTGAGTTGACTGGTAAGATTGTTGAGCAATTAATTACTATGTTTTGTGATATTTTGAATGTTTCAATTGATGGTTGTAATGCTAAATCAGTAGAGCATTCAGAAAATGCAAAAAACCAAAAGAAACCATTTTTGTTTGGTGTAGATGATTATAATAAGAAGGTAAATGGATTAAATTATATGGCTCAATTAGAGAGTAAAAGATGAGGTTTTTTTTATTTTAAACAATTTACTATCTTTATAATATATTAATTAAATAAATTTAAAATTATGAAAAAAATCTTGATGCTTTTGGTGTTGGCTTGTGTTTTGTTTGTTTCTTGTTCAAAAGAAAAGAAAATGGTTATTAATGGTAAAGAAACCACAGTAGTACCTTATGGTTGGGCGAATATGTCTGAAAAAAATGATAGTGTGGTTTATAAAGTAAGTGTTAATGATATTATTGTAAGTATTATTTTTTCAGAAACAATAATTGTACCAATTGTATCTACTGGTTGGTATCTTTTTGAGCCAGTCGGTAAAAAATAATATATAGTGTATGTCCTCACATTGGAATTATAGAATATTAGCGAGAAGACTTAATGGTGAAATTCAATACGGTATGTATGAAGTTCATTATGAGAATGATATTCCTATTGCTTGTACTGAAAATAATATTGCGCCATTATCATTTAGTTCCGATATTGAAGACCAAGTTGATGGGTTAAGTTGGGTTTTAGATGCTATGAAATTAGCATGTTCAAAAAAGATATTAGATTATGATAGATTTCCCCAAGAATATCTACCATACTATAGGAAAAAGAAGTTAGAGGCAATTGAAAAACTTATTCAATAAAATATTCGGCATATCACAAAGATGCACTGGGAATATTGATGAAGATGGTAAAGTAACTAATATAGAAATAATTTCTTATGATTTAGTTGTAGAACCAGGTGTTGATTATGCTGATATGTCTCAAAGGTGGAAATATGAAGAAGAAAGAGTAAGAAGAGAAATGGAGCGTCAAGCTTTATTAAAAAGTAGAAGAGAAAAAATAGAAAAATTAAATAGCCTTTAATTTTATTTTCAAATATTTTTTATTATCTTTGTATTTCACATAAATCAATAAAATTATGAAAATTTTAAATCCAGGTGACAAAATGTATGTCAGAGGTTCAATGTCTATTAGTAATGGTTCTGCTGATGTTGCTGGTGGTTTGGCTACCATTAAAAAGATTAAAATTGATGAAAAATTAGGTGTCAATCATTCAAATGGAGTATTCGTTGAATTTGAAGAATTGCCTGGTCATTCTTATAATTACAAATTTTTATTGGAAGATCAAGAACTTCTTGCAAAGCAGTATGAAGGTAAGTTTGCACATCCTGATCCTGATATTGATACTCCTTGGATTCAAGATGGAGATATTGTTGATGGTAAATTGTATAGAGGTCCAGATATTTGGTAATTAATATTTTAAATTATGGAAAAGAAAATTGATACAAGTGCTCTTGTTAGGTTTTATGATGATAGAGGTAGAGAAATATCCTTCCAATGAAATAAAATATATTGGAAAAACAAAAAATTTAAAAGATAGATTAAATAGACATATGAATCCTTGTAATTTGAAAGATTCATGGACATCTAAAAATAAATGGCTTTTATTAATGAAGAACTTGAAAATCATAAAGTACATAATTATACTCACTGGTTTTATAATTTAAGAGAATTAAGAAGAAAGAAATTGAAAAAAATAAAAAAAGAAGGCTTAATTTAAGCCTTCTTGTTCTTTTTTGTCTAATTCGTATAATTTATATTTTTCAATATAATACAAGACTTTAGTTTTCCAGTCTTTAGATACAGAGTATCCACCACTTTGTATTTTTGTTAACCACACTTTGTAATCCATTATGTTATTTTTCGTTAAATAATCATAATATTTTTTTCTTGCTATGATTTCACAAAAATCTTTGAAAGATGCAGAGTCATTTTCATAACCTCTATACACTTTTCCTTTTTTTACACCAAAATAATTGTGCTTATTTTGGCTCAATTTACTGGTTCCGCTTCCACTTTCCAACATTGATATTGCTAATATCACACTTGCTGGAATATTATGATCTTTCATTAACTCCTGTGCCATTGGATTGTATTTGTCCACATATGACACTGGATTTTGGGATTCAATTTTTATAAAAGACAAGAATACCATTACTATTACTAGTAGAATTTTAAACTTCATATATTTAATTGTTTTTTGATGATAAAAACGAGCTACTGTGATGTTTGGTTAGTGCTTTTCGTTGTTTTTAATCATTGAAAATTGTAGTAATAATCTACAATTTTTATTTTTCTATCATAATATTTTTCATACTCTATATATTAAAATATTTGGTTTTGTTTTTTTATTTGAAAAAAATGATTATATTTGTTCTTAACTGTGAGGAAAACTATATGATAAAACTGAAAATTGGTCATTTTTGCTTTTTTGGTTCTAAGGGTAAAGCATTGATGATAAGAGAGTTCAATGAATTTGCGGAATGGATGACAAAAACTGGTGCATTTTGTCTTGCTGGAAAGTGGTATCTACCAAATCCGAATGGTCGGAACATCCTAAAAACTTTTGATTCATACGAAGATATTCGTAAATATTACTTAAGACACAAAAATACTATTTAATTCTAGTAGCAATATTTCTTCTGATTTTATGATCGAATGGTCTTGAGTTGTCCACGATCCAGGCATTGTCATAGAATGGAAATAATATATCAAATGTTTTTTTAACTCTATTGTGATAATCAATCACAACATCATCAGCTAATTGTCTTTCTCTTTTTCTATTTCTTTCTAACGCTGTTTCTAAATCACATTCACTTAGTACCATAGTTGTAATATATCCTTTATCTTTTGCAAGGCTAATAAGTTCCTTGATTAAATCAACGTGAGTACCAACAGTATCAAAAACTATATTAGGTAAGTATTTATCTGGATTTGAATTAATTATAGCAGTTTTTAGTAATTTTATTGTTCTATTACTTGGACTTGTAGAAGCGTGTGTATATTTTAATATCTCATCGTTGTCTTCTGGTTTATTAAGATTAAGATTTAACCTTTTTGCTGTAGCTTCTCTTTCAAAGTCAACGTTAAAAATTCTTGCATTTTTTATATTGATAAGATTTTCAACTATTTTACTTTTTCCGCTTCCTGGTCCACCCATCAGTATTACGAAATTTCCTTCATTTGAATTAGAAAAATTAATTACTTTTCCTTCTGTGATAAATTCTAAAAAACTCTTCATATTAGTATATATATTTTTTTATTTCAAAAAAAATTAATATCTTTGCATTGTGTTGAACTAAATAAATAAGAATGAATTTAATTATATTTGATTGTGATGATACATTATGGAATTTGCCATATGAAGAAGATGGAAGTTTCATGGATAAACCAGAAAGTTTGAATTATAATTTTAAGTATAAACAAGAAATTGTTGATATTTATAATAATAGGAGAGAAGATTCAAACAATAAGTCTGTTATTCTGACTAATAGAATAAACTTACTCGAAAGTCTATTGTTAGAAAAACTTAAAAAACAGAACATTACATTTGATTACACTTTATTCAGAAGTGTAGATAGAGATAAATCACATAGATTAAAAGATTTATTGAAATCATTATCAGATGTTGAAGAAATTGAGTATTATGATGATAAAGAAAAACACATCAAAAGTATAAATAAATTAAAATTGAGATTTTCAAATATAAAATTTAAAGTTAACCTAGTAATTTAAAAATTATGATAGAAAAAAGTATTTGTTTGCCAGGAAATGTATTTATTGTAAATAACAAAGTGTCAGTAGATAATGACAATTGGGGTTGGAATAAAGACAAAGTTAAGAATAACAATGGATTAAATGCCTTTAAAAATGGCACTTATGACCATTTTGAGATTCCAATTGGATCTAAAGTTGAGATTGCTAAAGCCAATAAACAAGAAGTGTTTTTTAAATTTGAAAATCAAATTTATAGAGCTTGGTGGAATGCCTTCAGAGTTAAAACTGATAAAATTGAAGGTCAAGAAATTAAAGAGCCTGTTGGTGAGGTTCTTAGGTATAAAATCTATAAAGGTGGCAAACCATTGAAGCCAAAATACTTCAATGATATGGGTAAAGTTAAATCTTCTCTATTGATTGCTATGGGTTATTACAACAATCAATATGAAATGTTTGAGAAATATAAAGACCGCAATCCTGAACTTCAGGATAATGAAATGCCAGAATGGTGTAGTTATGGTGATGATATTAAGAGAGAAGATTGTGAAGACATTGAAGTTATGTCATTTGCTGGTAAATCAAGGACTCCCGTTAAAACAGATTTTGATGTATTGAAATATTATGATCAATCAATGAGATTGATCAATGTTACTGCACAATTTGGTAGTGCTGCAAGAGAAATGTTTAAGAAGTGTATTGAAACAGAAGAATATTCATATATGCTTGTATATGCACCTGATGAATATCGTGATGAAAAAAATTACACAACTAGTTATGGCTATCGGTATAATCGTTTTGATTTTTCAACATTAAAAGAAAGTCAAAAAGTTAAAGATGTTATGAAAGCATCTGGTGTTAAAGGTACTAAAAAATGTACTAAATTTGGAAAAACTGCAATTGTGTTCAAAACTCTCGATGATCTTAAACAAGTAATGTTGAGATTTGAGCCAAAAGAATATTTTATTTTGGACTGTGATGGTGAACAGTTGGTAGAGAAGAACACCAGGTTTGTTAAGTTGATTATGTTACAAAAAGTAGCAGAAGAACTACAAAAAGACGAAGAATAATCCTTATATTTGTAAAAATCTAAAAATAAATAATATGTTAGTAAAAAATGTAAAAATGATAGAAGTTTCTGATTGGGATAATTTAGTATCAGAGACTTATGGTAAAATTTATAGTTTTCAGCAACAAGATGGGTGTCAAGAAAGAGGCACATTTCATCTTACTGTTCCATCTGATTATACTGAAGATGATGAAATGAATGATTCTATACCAGAAGAAGTTAATGGTGATGAAATGGGTGTTAAATTTGATGTTTGGTTAGAAAAAGATTCAAAGCTTCATAATTTTGGATCTGATTGGGAAAATGAATTATTTTGGGAAAGAAATTTCTATCCAGATATTAATACTGTTGTGAATGATCTTCATAAAAAAGGTTTGATTGAAGCAGGTTCTTATATTATAAACATTGATTGGTAAAATGAAAAATAAAATAGATCAGCAAATCGAATTATTAGAAAAACAATATGATCTTTTTAATAAAACTGCAAATGACAATAAAGATAATTCAATTTATGTAACTTACAGTTCAGAATGTCGTCAAATTCGCAGATTGATTGATGTGATAAAAATTATCAATGAAAAATAATTCTAAAAAAAATCTAGTAAGATGTTCAACACGACCATTTGACTGTCAGTATTCTAATCCAGTTTTTACTGGAGAAGGTGAAGAACACGATATATCTGAACATTTTTGTGATTTAAGTGAAGTAGATTGTATTCATGCATATATGGGTATAAAAGATGAAAGAAGAGAAAAATTAAATAAAATTAAAAATAATGAATAAGACAGAAATTGTAGAAATTGAATTAATTGATGGTGAAATTGCATTTGTTAAAGACACAAAAGATTATAAAGCTTTAAAATCTAAGGAATATAATTTCTTTTTTAATAAAAAGGATGGATATTTTGTTAGATGGGGGCTCGGAAATGGTGTTGCTGAAAAAATGACAAAACAGGAAAAAGATTTATATTTATTGTGGTGTAATATCTGGAATGAAAAATTTAATTTAAAACAATTTGTTAGTGACTTACAAACTGACTCTAATTATTTTAAAATGGTGCCAGATATATTGGATTTTGAGGTCTCCACCAGGTGTGATTTTGGATGTGATTTCTGTTATAAATCTAACAAAGATGATGGTGAATATATGACAACCGAAGATTTTACGAAAGTTATAGACAAGTTACCTGTTTCAATTTGCCAATGTGCTCTGGGTATAGGAAATGTAGATCAACCAAATTTATTTGAATTAATGGATGTTCTTATTGCCCGTGGTATTAAACCGAATATAACTATAAATGGTAGTAGATTAACAAAAGAAATTCTTGATAATTTGAGTTCCAGGTGCGGCGCAATTGCAATTTCTCATTACAGTGACAAATTAACTTTTGATGCGGTTTATGAATTGGCTACGGTAAGAGGAATGAAACAAATTAATATACATTCATTTCTTTCTGAGAATACATATGAGAAATGTCTTGGTCTTGTTGAAAAAATTGAAAAAGATGAACGGTTAAAAGATTTAAATGCCGTAGTTTTTCTTTCTATGAAAAAACGAGGAAATGCATTAAAAAATAATTATACATCTTTAAGCAAAGAAAAATTTGATTACTTATCTAATTTGTTATTAGAAAAGAAGTTAAGATTCGGTTGGGATTCTTGTTCATGCCAGAACTTTATACGATCGTTAGATAACAGAGACGATAAAGATAAGATTATTCAATATTGTGATCCATGTGAAGCCAGCATCGCAAGTAGTTATATTTCATCTGGTTCTATAAAAAATGGTAAAGATCCTCAATATTTTCCATGTAGTTTTTGTGAAGGAATTGAATATGCGCCAGGCGATTGGAAAGAAGGTATTTCTATATTCCAATGTGAAGATTTTTTGAAAGAAATATGGTTTGCTAAAAAAACTAGAGAATTTGCGAGTAATAATATTGAATGTCGAAAAAAATGTATTTCTTGTCCAGTTTTTGAGATTTAAAAAAATGAGAGTTAAATCTCTTGATAATAATATATCAAACAGGTCCAAGTATATTGAAAAGTTAATTAGAGAAGATTTTGAGAGAAGAGGAAAAAATATAGAAAGAGAATTTTGAATGAAGCCAAAATTTAAAAATCAGCAACAAGTTGTATGTATAAAAATATCAGAATATAATCCAACAATTTTCCCAATAAAAGTGAATAATATTTATAAAATAGAAGGTAGTACGGAAGATGAATATATAAAATGTCCTACCAATGATTGTGAGAATGATATTTATTACCATTTAAGTTATGGTGAGTATGAATTAATTGGCATGTTTCATGAAGATAATTTCATAAGTATAAAAGAATATAGAAAACAAAAATTACAAAAAATAAATAGTCAATTTTAATTTTTTATTTAGGAAATATTTTAGTATATTTATGTTCGGATAATAAATAAGATTTAATATTATGGGACTTGATATAAAAAGAAATAGAAAAGGTTTGTATAAGGCTAAAGCTTCGATTTCTGGTCAGCCAGATGGCGATTGGATAACTGAAGAGGAATTTAAAAAACTACTTATTGAACAAGCGTATTGGGAGTTTGTACGAAAGACAATTCAAATTGATATGGAATTTCCAAATGGTTATTATGTTAACGATAAGCATCAATTTATTAAAGAAAAAACTGGTGTTGGACTTCAGTGGATTATAAACAATTGGAATGAAGAAGCTTTTAGTGGTAAATTTAAAGAAATTTGTGAGAGGTTGAAAATTGAATTATGAAAAAGGTAAATTGGATAATAGATAAGAATATTTTTGAAGATTATGAAGATAAATTGGCTACTGCTATTCTAAATAGTGGTAGTAATTTATTGTTTTATGATGATTCAAATGGTCTTACTATTGGTGATTTTTTAGGTAAAAAAATCAGACAGAGTGCAGAAGAAGAAGTTATCATATTTCATGGCTCTTTACAGCATGGTAGGAGATTGAGCAAATTGCCATATTATCCAGGAATTTATCTTACATTAGAGAATTATGAATGTTATAAATATTATGGTAAATTTGGTGAACATTTATTGAATTCTAATTATATGATGATGGGGTTGAATGATGTTCTTAGGAACGAAAATAGAATTTTTTATAGATTTACAGATTTTTATAATCCAATAAAATCTATTTTCATTAGACCTTCAGATGGGTTCAAATCATTTCCTGGTCAAACATTACCAATTGTTAATTTTGACCAAGAGTTTGATATTTTGACAAAATCATACGGTGGATTAGATACAGATATTTTATGTGTGGTGTCGCCAGGAAAAGATATTGTTGAAGAGTATAGATTTATCGTTATTGATGGAAAAGTTGTTTCTGGCTCTTTATATATGGATAGAAACAATCGGGAAGAGTGGAAGGCATATTACGATAAAGTGTGTGAAGATCAAAAAGCATTTGATTTTGCAGTTGAAATGTCAAAAATTTATCAGCCAGATAAAGCATATACTATTGATGTGTGTAAATTGTCAAATGGTGAATACAAAATGATTGAATTGAATTCATTTTGTTGTGCAAGTATGTACGGAAATGACTATGATAAGGTAGTCAGTGCTGTAAATGAATTGTGTATAAACGATTTTAATGATATGTTAATATGAAAAAATGGGTAGATTTAAAAGTTGGTGATGCTGTTTATATATTAGAAGTATATAGAAATGGTAGTATATATGGATATAAAGAAATAAAAATTGAAGGATTTCAAGATTTAGGCTTTGCAATTTCTGTATATTATGATAATCCTGAGTATAAAAATGCTGAAGAAGATAATAAATATCTATCTTTTGACTTGTATAAAAATGAATTTCAAAATTCTAAATTAGAAACACAAGATTATAATTATAAAAATTATTATGCTGATAAAGATGCTGTTTTAATTGAATTGAAAAAGTATCAAGATGAACTTAATTCTAAACAAGAAGTATTAAACAATATTATGAAAAATTTTGAATTAGAAGAAATTGGAGAATTGGATTATGTTATGATTGATGGTGATAAATTCGCTACCATAATACACGCTTATCCAGATGGTAATACGTTTGAAGTCGAAATTATATATTTTGCTGAAAATGTAGTTGAAACTGTAACTAAAGATAGAATTACAATGATGATTAAAAAACACGAAAAATGAGAATAATATTAGATCAAAATGATTTTGAAAAACTCACAAGAGGTGAGGTTATTAAAAAAGAGAGTGTAGAAATTGCATTATCAGATATCGGTTTTTATATGATGGATGAAATTGTACAAAAAAACTGGATTGAATCTGATGAATATAAAGAAATGATTAAAAACTATAATCATATAGATTCAGATCATCTTTTTAGTTATGATCCTAAATATAATAGAAATTTATAAAATGATAGAATTAACTCAAAAAATACTTAAAAAAGTTCCTATTAAGAATTGGAAAAGTTTCTTAAAGAAGAAGTATGACGCTGATTGTGATGGATTTGATTTTTTTATTGGTGAAGATGCTGACAATGGTTTTTTAGAAATAGATACATTTTGCACTAAAACAAATCAGACTCATTGTGATGTTACAGAAGAAGAATTTCTTCTTATTCAAAATGGCACGTTTTGTGCTGTATATGATAGAAATATAAAAGAAACAATAGAAAATGCATTATTAGAAGCTGTAAATATTTCAAGATGGTCTCAAGGAGGACAAGTTCTTAGCGAAGGTGAATCACATCATATTGTAGATAATATCTTTGAAGAATTGAAAAAAATAGGTTACGAAATTAAGAAAAAATGAACGGAATAACTGGTTATGTGTCTATAATGATTGATGATAATACGTATCTTAATTATAATAAGTTAGATAAATTAAAGCATGATTTATATTGTTTAAAAGTCGCAGGATTTTCTGGATCTTGGCTTACAGCGTACGAGGATAGAAAATTAAAAATATCTGATGCTAAAAGACTAATTATGATTGAAGAACGAAGAATGAAGCTAAAAAAATTAGATAGAAATGAAAGTTAGACAAGGCTTTATAAGTAATTCTTCATCCACATCTTTTTTGATTATAGGTAGAGAAATAGAGATTAAAAATGTTTCACCTAAGATGATTAAAGAGAAAAAGATTATAGGAATGAGCGAAGATATTATTGAAGAAGGATTAGATGTTTTTAGAGTCAAAACAGTAGAAGAATTAGCATTTTTAAAGTCTATGTGCGATAAATATGGTAAATATTTTACTTTTTTTGATGCCTTTGCTTTTGAACTTGATGAGTTCGGTACTGGAGATATTGATTTTACAAATCCCCCAAAAAATGTAATATTAAAATATTATACTGGTTTAAGAGACCATAAATATTCTCGTAATTTAGAATTATTGAAAAAAAGATATGATGAATTTGACGAGTTTGATTTTGGTATGCAAAAATATTTAAGAGCAAAAAAGATAAACAAAATAGAAAAATCACAATAGATGAATAGTGTTAGTGATATTTGTAGAATTTCTTGTTGTCCAATTTGTGGAAATGATATAAAACATGTGAGACAATCATTTTTATTTAGCTGTCAAAATTGCAGTTGGGCAGGACTTGATAGTAGTTTAATAACTAAAGTTAAATACACCAAAGATCAAAGAAAAAGTAAATTATTAAAAATAGAAAATTATGAAAATTAGAGCAGGTTTTGTAAGTAACAGTAGCAGTAGTTCTTTTGTTTTAAGAGGAACTAAATTAACAACTGAAGAAATTATTAAAGTGTTGAATATTCCACAAGATGAAATTGATGAATTTGAGGAAGATGAATATGAACTTTATGAATTTTTAGGTGAAAAACTCATAGGATTTTCTGTTGAAGTTGATGGAAATTATTTTGGTGGTAAAGATTATAGTACACTTGTTGTAGGTGAAAGTATTGGTAGTTTAGAAGATGGTGATGTTGAAGAATTGAAAGAATATTCTCCAGAAGAAAATCAAAAACTTATTGAAAAATTTGAAGCATTAGGATTTAAAGATGTTAAGTTGAAAACTTATGTTCAAATGGTTTCTAACGATAACTATTAATGAAAACAGCGTTAACTTACGATGATATTGCACTTGTTCCAAAATACTCAGAGGTAAAGAGTAGAAAGGATATTAGTCTAAAAACTCTAGTTAGTAGAAGATATGGACTATTAATGCCATTAGTGGCATCACCAATGGATACCGTGTGTGAAGAAGAAATGGCTTTTAAAATGTTCTCAATGGGTGGTGTTGGTTGTATTCATAGATTTATGACAATTGAAGAACAAGTTAGGCAAATTAGAAGCCTAAACTATAGAATTTACGGTGAGGGTTTTGGTGGACCATATGAAAATTGGGATTTAGATGAAAATTGGCATAGTGAAATTCCTAAAATTCCTATTATGGCGGCTATTGGTGTTCAAGATGAGGATAAAATTAGGGCAACTGAGTTAACAAAGGTAGGTGCTAATATTTTAGTAATTGACGTTGCACATGGACATCATATAAATGTAATTAATATGATTAAATGGTGTAAAGAAAATTTACCTAACCAAGTTGATATTATTGCTGGAAATATTTCAACTGCTGAAGCCGCACAAGATTTAGAAAATTCTGGTGCAGATGGTCTTAGATGCTTAATTGGTAGTGGTTCTTTGTGTACAACAAGAACTAAAACTGGTTTTGGTGTACCATCAGTAACTTCATTAGAAAATATTATAAGGGTTGCTAAAACACCAGTTATGGCAGATGGAGGAATTAGAACAAGTGGAGATATTGCTAAAGCATTAGCATTAGGTTCAAGTACAGTTATGCTTGGATCATTGCTCGCTGGTACTGAAGAATCACCAGGCAAAATTATTGAACTGTCAACTGGCTTATTTAAGAGATATCGAGGTTCAGCATCATTGGAAACAAAAGTGGTTCATGGTAAAGAAGGTAGAAATGTGGAAGGTGAATCAACAATAATTCCATATAAAGGTGGGACTAAATTTATTGTTGAAGGATTACTGGATGGAGTAAAATCCGCATTGTCATATGGTGGTGCTCATAATTTAAATGATTTTAATCCTGATTATGTTCAGGTTACAAGTTCTGGATTATTAGAAAGTAAACCTCATTTATTAAAATGAATTTAATTGACGTATATGTAGTTGAAGTTATTACTAAAATCCATGAAATTGAAAATGGAGTTTATAGTAAAACTGTTTTAGTAGATTCTTATGGCAGGCAAGAAGAAAAGGTTATTACTGGAGATTGGAATTATGTTAGGAAGTTTAAAGTTGGATTTAAGTGGACAGAATAAATATGTTAGAAAAAGATTTAGATATTTATGATGTGTGGCAAGCACCCAATGATAATTTATTTATAAAAGTATCTGATGAATATTCTATTGCCATAGGTCCAAAGGGACACCATGCACCAAGTGTAACATGGGGAGATTTGTCTACTAGTCAGTATGTTCAAAGAGGTAATATAACACCAGTTATTAAAGTTGGTAAAATTATTTTTGGATTAAAAGAAGAAAGAAAAGAAAAATTACAAAAAATTAAACAATTAAACGATGAAATTGAGAAATGGCTTTGTGAGTAATAGTAGTAGCAGTAGTTTTATTGTTACAATGAAGAATGGTGAAAAAATGACAAAAAAGATTCTTATGGATACTTTTGATGTTAAAAAAGATTCACCTTTGTATAGTTTTGCAAATGATTTATCAGATTGGGTAATGAAAAATGTTGAAGAACAATCTATTGGTGATTTACACGATGATTATTTTGGTAGTAATCAAGTCTTAACAGAAGATGATATGATTAAAGAACTTCTTGAAGATGATTGCTGGGAATCAGAATTTCTTGAAAAAATAAAGGATAAAAAAATAAGATATTATAAAGGATCTGCATCTAGTGATAGTGGAGAAGCTTTAGAGTATTATTTGTATGAAGGTGGAATAGATTTTGAAAATGATTTCATTAAAATTGAAAATGGATACTAAATAAACACTATATGAATGACAAGATTGCACAATTAAGAAAACAGATTGAGATTGAAGAAACAAAAATAAGAAATTGCAAACATGATTTTGGTGATTCTTATTTTGATCCTGAAACTGTAATGAAAGGCTATGGATCAGTACAAGATGGAGCTGGCTCAGATCCACATTGGAGTTATGCTGGATATATGCCAGTTGATAAACCAAGATGGTCAAGAAAGTGCAAAATTTGTGGTTTTATACAGCATACATACGAACAAAAACCAATCATAAAAGGTTACGAGCCATCATTCAAATAAATGTTTAAAAAAATAGTTAAAATAGATACTGTAAAAAGAATATCATATAGTGACTCATTTGGTACTATAATTCTATATCCTGATGGAACTAAAAGAACTATTAAGAATTTTATATATGGTGAGTGGAAATATTTATCACAAGTAGCATCAATTAAAACCACATTTGGTGATGATGGTTGCTTATATTATAATGACTGGGAAACAATTGGAGTAGATCAAGTAGAATATATAAGAGAACAGAGAAAAAAGAAATTAATAAAAATAGAAAAAAATGAAAATAAGAAATGGTTTCGTAAGTAATAGTAGTTCAAGTAGTTTTATCATATCTGATAAAAAATTTCCTACTGTTAGGTCTCTTGCAACTTATATGCTAAAACAAAAAATAAAAGAAAGCCGTTATAATCGTGAAGAAGAAGAATATATTAATTATGATAAAGAGTATATGAATAATCTTCAGAATGTTGATGAAAATTATCCAGTAAGTTTTCCAAGTTGTAATTACGATACTTACATTCGTAAAATTGGTGATTGCTATTTAGTTGCAACTTGCAATAATACTGATTGGAATTTATATTCATACAATACTTCTATGTTAACTGAAAAAGCAAAAGTCGCATTAAAAGAGTTAAAAAAGAGTTATTCAAAAGGCTCTGATGATCGTAGAGAAATAAAAGATATTTTAAATGGTGAAATTTCTGAGTTTTATTCATTTGGTTCTGATTTTTATGATTTAAATGAACAAATTATTGGTGTTGAAACATACGATTATTGTCCTAATACTACTAATCATAATAACTATACTCACTTGTGGAATACATTAACACATGGTAAAATTTGTTTAAAATGTGAAGAGATTAGAAAAGAAAAATTGGGTATATTAAAAGAAAAAATAGAGACATTAAATAGTATTTCTGATGAAGACTGAAAAATGCTGTAAAGATAAAGATTATAAAAAACCAAAAGATTCTAAATTTGAATGTGTTAAGTGTGGTCGAAAATCGAAAAAATCAAAAGAGGTTTGTAAACCTAAAAAAATAGACGAATAAGTTTTTTTATTAGTCTATTTTTTTTATCTTTGCAGACAATAAAATTAAAAATAGATGAAAATTCGTAATGGTTTTGTAAGTAATAGCAGTTCAAGTAGTTTTTTGGTTCTCTTCCCAAGAAAGCCAGAAAGTGTTGAAGATGTTATAACTATGCTTTTTGAAGAAGATCAAAAATCTTACGGTATTTATTCTATTAAAGCTGTTGCTGAAACTGTTTGGAATGATATTTGCACCCAAGAAATTAATGATATTAAAGATGCTCAAGAAGAGATAACAAATGGTTATGTTGATTTACCTGGCGCTCCAAGTTACAGTGATTTCACACATATTACAGATTGGAACAAACAATGGAAAGCATATGATAAAGCAAAAGCAAAATTTGCTAAAAAAGCAATGGAAGAATTTTTAAGTGTTAAAAAGATTAGAAAACTTAAATTACAGAAAATTAGCAATAAACCTATTGATGATCTTTTTCTTTATATTTTTCATTATGCAGATGAAGATGGTTCTTATGGATCAGCATTGGAACACGGTGGTTTGTTTAATAAAGTAAAACATATTAGAATTAGTAAACATTAAAATAAATATTATGAAAACATTTTTTAAGTATTACATTATTGGTATTTTGTCCATAGGATTACTTATTAATTGCGTATCTGGAAATAAAGAAGCGGAAGAAAGTTATAAAAATGCAATTCAGGAATTAAATTAAAAATGACTAAAATTAAAAAAATTATGAAAAAGTGTTTAGGTTGTGGTAAAAGAGTAGCGGATAATGAAGTAAGATGTCCTCATTGTCATTGTGTTGTATTCAAAGATTCCAAAGATAAGTCAAAGAAATAACATTTGTTAAAAAAATATAAAAACAATTTGTATCTTTGCACTATAATAAAATAAAAACAACTCATGAAAAAAGTTAGCGTAGAATTAATTAAAAATAAGATTATTGATAGCATTACTGAATGTTATGTTGAACCTACATTCACAGAAGATGCACTTTCTAAAATTGAAAAGTTTTCAGAAAATGTTTTGGCTAAATTCCATGATAGTCTAAATTTTGTTTATTCTCATTATGAATATGTAGATGAATATACTGAAGATATTATTGACGGTTTTTATGAGTATTTGACTTGTGAGAAGCTTGAAAATGATGAAAATTTTGTTGAAGAATTTACAGACATTTTAGAAACAGTTTTAATTGAAGAAGAAATATGACAGCATTAACTTATCCAAATCCTGGTATTACATCGTGGACAATTGAAGACTACCTAACAGAAAAAATGGTATTCTTAAATGGCTTCAGAGAAGAAGAAACAAGTGCAAGCCTTGGCGCTTATGGAACTGTTATCAGTTTTGTAAATCTTGAAAAAGCCTTTAATGAATCATCATTCACTAAAGAAGAATGGCTCAAAGGTGTTGACGCTTGGGAAGGAAATGCATATCTTGCACCAACTTTTTCATTGTTAGCTTTATGGGTATTACAATTAATTAGAAAAAAAGAAGAAAAAAATGAAAACATTTGAAAATTTTAATAAAGAACCAATTCCATCTTTTATTTTTAGCTTTGCTATTGAGACTGGAGATGATGAATATAAATCAGTAATTGGAATTATTCCATTTCTATCAGAGCCAGAATATGAAGAAGATGATAGATCAGATATGGATGAGAAAATAATTGATGCTTGTGCTGAGCATAATTTAGAGTCCCAACCTTATGGAGTTCACGATGTTTCTGGTGGACAAATAGAAGAAGTTGATGGGGTTGAGTATGAAGCAATTTTTGGATTTGACACATACGAAGTTGAAGAAGATAAAATTCAAGAACTTATGAATATTTGGAAAAATATTTTTGATAATGAACTTGGGTTTACAACAGGAAATGTGATTATAGTTGAAATAACAGATTAATAATCAGTAAGTTAAAAAATAAATTAAAAAAAGTTCAAAATAATTTTTTTATTTGGAAAACAAACCATATCTTTGTACTATAATTAGAAGAAGGAAATTCAAAAATAGAAAAAAATGACTTTTTTTTGATTATATATAATAAAAAATTAAACAAAGTAAAAAAAGAAAACTACAAGTTAAAGTAATAAAAATAATTCTTAAAAAAACAAAACAAGATGAACCGTAATTTATATATAGAGATGTGTAATGAAAATATTGATGATAATCTCATTGACTGGTAAAAATACAGGCAAATGCCTAATAATATAAATCCAGTCACAAAAAATGACTGGATTTTTTTATGGCAGAATATATACAAAAAGATTACGATGAATTAAAAAAGAAATCTGAATTAACTGAGAAATTTATAAGACTTGCAAATAAACTTCAACTTGACGAAAAAGATATTCCTAAAACAGAAAAAGGAATGGAATCAAAAGTTAAAGAATTAATGGAAAGATTAGAAAAGAAATTGGAAAAAGAGGAAATTCAAGAAACTTCTGGTAAAAGGAAAAGAAAGAATTACTATATAAAGAAAAAGAAATAAAAATATACACCGTGACGTGGAGCAGTGGTAGCTCGAAAGGCTCATAACCTTTAGGTCGTTGGTTCAAATCCAACCGTCGCTTCTAAGAGATTAAAAAATATTGCGATGTGGAGAAGTGGTCTATCTCGTGAGCCTCATAAACTCAAGAACGCTGGTTCAAATCCAGCCATACGCTACAAGATTAAATATATGCGAGGAGACAGGTGTCCGAGGAGTCTCATAAACTTTCTTTTCTGTGGTCAGTTCACAGCCTCGCTACTAAAAATTAAAAGATTAAAAATAGAAATTATGAGATACAATATGAACATATGTGAAAGTTATCGCAACATTAATAAAATTAATGATGATGAGAATATTGTGCCCTTGGACTGGTAAAATCATAGTTTTTTAGAAAAACAAAAAACCCAGTCCTTCAACAAAGAACTGGGTTTTTTGTTTGTTCATTGAAATGTTGGAAAGTAATTTATATGTGATGTGATATCACTGATAAAATGATTAATAGTGATTAATAAATAATCACTAATCATGCTCGGTTCGTCTAGCGGTCCAGGACGCCACACTTTCAATGTGGTGCGAAGAAATTTGCTCACGGGTTCGAATCCCGTACCGAGTACTTTAATTATTGTCTAAACTTTACTTTTTATTTTTAATATATATAATAAAAAGATGAATTTATGACAAAAAATAAATGGTTAAAAGAAGAAATTGATTTTTTAATTAAAAATTATGAATCATTAGGTGTAACAAAAATATCTAATATGTTAATTAATCATACATATAAAAGTATTGTTAAGAAATCACAAAGATTAGGATTAAAAGTTGATAAGTCAATATATCATTTTGATATAGATAAGTTAAAAAAAATAGTAAAAGAATCTAATTCATTTGCTGATGTTTTAAGGAGTCTTAATAAATCTGTGTCTGGAGATTCATATAAAGTATTAAAAAATACTATTGAAAAATATAAAATTGATACTTATCATTTTGATCCTTATAAAAATAATAGAATTTCAATTGAACCTATATCTATAGATAATTGGTTACAAAATGGTACTAGTATTACATCTTCTAAATTAAAAGATAAACTTTATAAAAGAGGATTAAAAGAAAGAAAATGTGAATTATGTGGTCAGGATGAAAATTGGAACGGTAAAAAAATGAGTTTAATTTTAGATCATATAAATGGTGTAAATAATGATAATCGTCTGGATAATTTAAGAATTGTATGTCCTAACTGTAATGCAACATTAGAAACTCATTGTCGTGGTAATAATATTAAAAAGCTAAATAAAAATGTTAGAATTGAAAAAGCTAAAATTGAAAAAACTAAAAAATATAAAGAAAAGAATGAAAATGGATTTACAAATGATCAGATAAATTCAATATTAAAACAAAGAAAAGTTAAAAGACCATCTTTTGAAGAATTAAAGAAGGAAATAGAAGAATTAGGATTAGAAGGTACAGGTAGAAAATATAATGTAACTGGCAATTCTATTAAAAAATGGATCAAAACATATGAAAAATTAGGATTATAATTAAATGCTCGGTTCGTCTAGTTGGTTAGGACGTCAGGTTTTCATCCTGGAGATCAGGGGTTCGACTCCCCTACCGAGTACAAAAGAAACTTAAATAAAAACGGTGAAAATCCGTCCGATCATGCTAAGGGATTAACTGTTCCTTACCTTCGTAGTGAATGACCAGAAAAGTCTAGAGGCTAAAAAGATTTAAGTAAAAGTTAAAATTGGGTAGATATGCAAATTGGATGGAAGCAAGCGGCTTGTAACACCGTGACGTAAGATACATTGGGGGTTCGAATCCCTCTCTACCTACATGAAATTAAAGAAAACTTACAGCAAATACAAAAAATTTGACTTTTAATCAAACAAAAATGTTTTCTGTTTTCATAATTGGTCTTAGGGGTTGCTTGGAGTGGCCATCACGTTGTCAGCGTGCATAATCAGGTGGGTTCGAATCCCATTAGGACCGCAAAAAATGTTAAATTAAAAGGGACTCTGATGAGGTGCTACAACCAATAAGAGAATAGATAATATCTATTAGCAGTTATGTTTTAGTACAATTTTGTCGGTATATATTCAGTGGCTATTGTAGAAAATGAGTATATAAGTATGGAGGCAACCTATGCCAGGCAAGGATGTGTTTCAAAATTGTCTCAATCTAAAACAAGTTTAATATTTTTTATTTGCCTTAGTAACGGAAGTGGTCTGTAAAACCACCCTGCCTTAACAAATTTTCGTATTGGTCTCTTGCAGTAAGTAGGTTCGAGTCCTACCTGGGGCACAAGTGATGTTTTATAGTTGAATTGTCAGTTTTGAACTGACTACAATGATACAAAACATAAAGTTATTTGAAATATTTAAGATAATGGGGCTGTAGTTCAGTTGGTTAGAATACTTGACTGTCACTCAAGTGGTCGCGGATTCGAGTTCCGTCAGTCCCGCAAAAAAGTTGGAAATTGAAAAACGAAAGCTGCAACTAGTAGTTGAGTAGGTTATGCTTTCTGTGAAAGACTGAGTTTGCAGACAAAGTTTAGTAATAGTTATTTTGTTAGTTTAGTGGTCAGAACGCTTGCGGTAAGCAGGAAGCACAAGTTCGAATCTTGTACATAATCAAAATTTGGGAGTATTGAGCAATTGGTTGCTTAGCAGACTGTAAATCTGTGGCTTCGGCATTGGGGGGTTCGAATCCCTCTACTCCCACAAAAAAAAGGTCTTAGGGGTTGCTTGGAGTGGCCATCACGTTGTCAGCGTGCATAATCAGGTGGGTTCGAATCCCATTAGGACCGCAAAAAATGATAGTGTGTCTGAGTGGATAATAGGTAATTGGTTGCAACCCTCTTTACGCAGGTTCGAATCCTGTCACTATCTCTTAAAAATTAGTTTTAAGGCAACTTGCTCGAGTGGTTAAGGGAACATTCTGCAAAAATGTAAAGTCGTGAGTTCGAATCTCACAGTTGCCTCCAAAAAATGCCGTAGTGAGCGGAGTGGCTATCGCAGAGGTTTCATAAGCCTTTTCTCGTAAGAGAATCGTGGGTTCGAGTCCCACTTACGGTACAATAACGGATTGTAAACCCTCTGCCTGATAAGCAGTTGAAAGGTTAATTGGTTACATGATGGTTCAATCGACAATGAAGGAAAAGGTAGATAGTTCAAAACAGAAAAATATGACTTTCTTTTATTTATATATAGAATAAAAAGATTATGAGTAAATTTAAAGATAGTGAGTATTTTAAGTCGGGAAAATCTTTGGAAAATTTGAAAAAAGCTACAATATCAAGTGGATTAAAATTAAAAGAATTAAAAAAGGATAGAATTTTGGAGTATAATAATAATCCAAAATTATGTAAAGAGTGTAAATCTGCATTACCTTATGAAAAAAGAAATAACAAATTTTGTTCAAATTCTTGTTCTGCAATATTTAATAATCTGAAACGAGAGAATATGACAGAAACAACTAAAAAAAATATTTCAATTAGTTTATCTGGTAAAAAGAAAAGTCAGGAATTTTGTAAAAAAATATCAGATAGTGGATTTAAAAGATTTGAAAATGAAAATGAAAAACATAAAATATCAAAATCTTTAAAAGAATTTTGGAAAGATAATGATTTTGCTAAAGAAAATTTAATTTCAAAAATAACTGGAAGAATAGTTTCAAAGGAAACTAGAGAAAAACAATCTGAAATTGCAAGTAATAGGATAAAAAATGGTACATTTAAACCACAATTAACAAGTATAAAATGTTTATATAAATTTAAGAATAAAGAAATTAGATGTGATTCTAAAGTTGAGTATAGTTGTCTGAATTATTTTGAAAATAATTTTGAGATTTTAGATATTGAAAGATGTGATTTTTTGATTGATTTTGATTATGATGGCATTATTAAAAAATATAATCCAGATTTTAAAATAACTACCATTAATGATGTATATAT
>Ga0209083_1001631_pt1 | contig 24574 bp, 23 predicted proteins | sample AM7aDNAmetaG_FD_184132 | JGI IMG/M metagenome (GOLD analysis project Ga0209083, IMG submission 184132) | Freshwater microbial communities from Finland to study Microbial Dark Matter (Phase II) - AM7a DNA metaG (SPAdes) (version 3) | ecosystem: Environmental > Aquatic > Freshwater > Lake ...
TTAGGCCTTCCGAAACCCGCCGTTAGCATTGCCCAGCACATGCAAGCTTTTGTGCCGTGCACACCAAGCAGCAAAAATAAATTTGCTGCGTTCCTGCGGCACAAGTGGTTTAACCTGAGCCTTATCGATACTTTCGCGCGGCACAAAACGCTGGACTTCATCGGACTCAATTATTATTCGAGGATATTGGTGGAGCTTGAAAAATGGGGTCTCAGGAATTTTGTCGCGGATATTTGTAAGAGTGACCATCATCCCGTTAAAAAAAATTCGCTCGGTTGGGACATTTATCCGGAAGGGTTGTGCGACTTACTCCTCAAGCTTAAAAAATACAACCTACCGGTCATGATCACCGAGAATGGGATCTGCACTCCAGACGACAACTTGCGATGGGAATTTATCGCCGAGCATTTGAAGTGCGTCCACCAAGCGATGGAGCAAGGCGTCCCGGTGGCGGGGTATCTTTACTGGTCACTTCTGGATAATTTCGAATGGGATAAGGGTTTTGGCCCGAGGTTTGGCCTGATCGACATCGATTACAAGACCCAACAAAGAACCGTTCGGGAAAGTGCCGTGAAGTTCAGTCAGGTCTGCAAAACTGGAATTTTATCATGATGAACACGGCTAATATTTTAGCCTCAGTCATTTTCGGAGGGATTGGTTTCGGGGCCTTCATCTACGGAAAAAAGCAGTCGAATCTCAAGGCCCTCGTGATCGGGGTGATCCTCATGGTTTATCCCTACTTTGTGCAGAATCCTATAGCGCTTTTCGCGATCGGCGTGGTCCTGACGATCCTCCTTCTTTTGCCTTTTTGAGGTGGATCCAGTAGCGGGCGGCGTTTAATTAGCTCGTTTTTAGGTCAAATCCAGCATATAATGCCTCCCATGCCACATACCGTTCCTCAGCCAACGCCTTCTTTAGCGCAGCCCACACCCGCAAGCTTCTATGGGCTTGGCATCGCCCCCCATATCTTAGAAACCCTTACCAGGATGAAATTTCACACGCCTACGCCTATTCAGCAGAAGGCCATCCCGCTTGCGGTCGCGGGGCAGGATGTGATCGGGGTGGCACAGACGGGGACCGGGAAGACCCTGGCGTTCGGGATCCCGATGGTCCAGCGCCTCGCACAGTCCAAGGGCCGCGGGCTGATCCTTATCCCGACCCGTGAATTGGCCTATCAGGTCCATCAAAGCATTCATAAGCTCGATCCCAAGATCAAATTTGCGATTTTGATCGGTGGCGCTTCCATGCATAATCAGATCCAGGAGCTTCGTCAGCATCCTCGCATCATCATCGCTACGCCGGGTCGTTTGATCGATCACATGGAACAGCGGTATGTGTTCTTGAGTGAGATCAGCATCCTCGTCCTTGATGAAGCCGACCGGATGCTCGATATGGGGTTTGCTCCGCAGATCCAGAAGATCCTTCGCGTGGTTCCCAAGGAACGTCAGACCATGCTGTTCTCGGCGACGATGCCGGAGACCATCATGAAGATCGCAACCTCCCAGATGAAATTGCCGGTCCATATCGAGATTGCGAGATCCGGGACCGTGGCAGAGAAGATCACGCAGGAAGTTTTCGTCGTGAGAAAGGAAGCCAAGAGAGATCTTCTCAAAAAAGTCCTGGCGCAGTATCACGGGACCATCCTTGTTTTTTCTAGAACCAAGATCGGTGCCTACAAGATCACCCGCGCGATCCGAGAGATGGGACAAAATGCTGCTGAGATCCATGCCGACCGTTCGCTTTCGCAAAGGCGCGAGGCCCTGGAGGGGTTTAAGTCGGGGAAATACCGCATCCTCGTGGCGACCGATATCGCAGCGCGCGGCATTGATGTGAAGGGGATCGAGCTGGTACTCAATTACGATCTTCCCGATGATTCTGAGAATTACATCCATCGTATCGGCCGTACAGGCCGCATCGGGGACAAAGGGCACGCGATCTCTTTCGCGACGCCGGACCAGGGGAAAGACCTCAAAGACATCGAAAAGCTCATGCGCATGGCGATCCCTGTTTCCGAACATCCCGAAATGCCGCTTGAGAACTTGATTGAACACAAGCCCATGAAGGTCGCTTCATTTGGCGGTCGCCGTTTCGGCCGGGGAGGCCGCTCCCGCGGTTACATCGCTCCCGCTTTCAGAAAGTCTCGCTGATCCGTCCGTAGGGGATACCCCGTGCGATTATGGAGCCTGCATCCCGGATATCTGGACTCTCAGGGCCTGGTAGCCCTTTGGCGTGAGGCGCTTCTGGCGCAAAAAGTCTTGGCAGGAAAGACCCGCGGCTATAAAAATCACCCTCAACTTGAACGCTTCAAGGCACACCCTCATCCGCCTCAAGCCATTGCTGCCTATTTAGTTTCCGTTTGGGAAGAAGCGTGTCGCCGGGGATACTGTTTTGACAAGACGAGAATCAAAAACTCAAGAACGGGCCGGAAGATTGCGGTTACAAAGGGACAGCTCCGTTGTGAATTCGAATGGCTTTGCTCAAAATTAAAAAAACGCTCTCCCCAACAATACCGCACGATTGCTTCTTCAAAAAAAATCCTTCCACATCCTCTTTTTAAGCCGATCCTCGGGTCGGTGGCTGGCTGGGAACGCGTAAAATAAACGCTTTTGAGCATAACGCCGAGCTGGTGCCGATCAACGTTGAAAACTCAAAACGAATTCGTTGTGCGTTGCACGCGATAAAAAGCACTCGTCTCTTTTTCGTTTGATTCCCACTCGGGGAAGGAGTAACCTTTCCGTGAATCTAAAGGGGGAATTATGGCGGAATCTTTGATTAAAGAAGAGATCGAAAAGAGCATTTCGGTAGACGTCTTCTCAGTCTCCGCGGCTATGGTCGGCGTTTGCCTTACGGTCATCCAGCTGATCCAAATGAACCCCGCACAGAAAGGCAATACGATCGTCGATGATATTCTAGCTTTTGACTCGATTGTTTTTATGATCGCCTGCATCGCTTCTTTCCTTTCTCTTAAAAGTAAGAGACATTCCCGGTTTAAAAAAAAATTTGAAAATATAGGTGACGGTTCTTTTCTGCTCGCGATCACCACGATGGTGGTGGCGATCACACTTGTCGTGTACACACTCTTTTAACCGTGCTTGTCAGAGCCCTTCAATAACAGGAGACATGCGATGAAAAAAAACATTCTCGTGATCGATGATGATCCCTTAGCTCAAAAAATGATCATATCAGCCCTGGAAGAGGAAGGCCATGCGGCGGTGGCGGCTTTAAATTTCGAGGACGCCGTTCGGAGAGCTCGCCAGACAACTCCGGACCTTGTTCTGATCGACGTTGTGATGCCGGACATTACGGGTTTTGAGGCTTGCCGTCAGATCCGAGAGATGTTTCAGCCCCATCCACCGCCGGTGGTCGTGATGACCGGGAAACTCGACGCGGTCGATCCCATTTTGGCTCGTAAAATGGGAGCGGATGATTTTGTAGTCAAAACTTCGGATATGGCAGTTCTCATTCAAGCCATTCGAAAGATCCTTCAATAAGGAATGTTGTGATGAAAAAAAAGATCTTTGTGATTGATGACGATTCTCTCGCGCTTCAGTTGATCGTGGCGGCCCTCGAAGCCGAAGGTTATACCGTCCAGGCATTCACAGAATTTGAAAGCCTTCTTCAGGAGCTTCAGAGGTCTCTTCCGGATCTTGTGATGACCGATGTTGTGATGCCGAAGGTTTCCGGCTTTGAAGTTTGTCGCAGGATCAAAGAGACGTTCCAACCCCATCCACCGCCGGTGATCGTCATGACCGGGAAACTCGATGCGATCGATCCCATTCAGGCCCGAAAAATGGGGGCCGATGATTTCGTGGTCAAGACCTCCAATATGGCTGTTTTGACCCAAGCAGTAGGAAAAATACTCTTTTAGGGAAAAAGTAGCCCGGAATCCGAAAGCGAAAGAATTATGGAAAAAGAATCTAAAAAACATTTCTGGGATTGCTCAGATGCTGTGACCCGGACTACGCCCCGCTTCATGCTCGTTTCCGAGATCCTGAGCATGCTAGTCTTTTTGGGCGGGATCGCGGTCCTGGGGGGATGGGTTTTTGATATTCCGGCCCTCAAGAGCGTTTTTCCTCATCTGGTGGCCATGAAGGCCAATACCGCCTTATGTTTTGCTTGCTCTGGGGCGTCGTTATGGTTGATTCAGGCCAAGCGAAGAGATGACAGGCGTTGTCAGAAAATAGCACAGGTATTGAGTATTACGATTTTCGTGATCGGTCTGCTCACTTTTTTAGAATACACGTTGAGGTGTAACCTCAGGATCGATCAGCTTTTGTTCAAAGAACTTCCGGGAGCCATTTTCACTTACAGTCCGGGGCGGATGGCCTTTAATACCTCGATCAATTTCACACTCGCGGGCTTTGCATTATTTTTATTGGCTTTTAAAACAAAGGGAGGGTGTCTTTTTTCCCAGATCTTGGTGGTATCTGTCGGGATGGTTTCTATTCTCGCCTTCGTCGGATACCTTTATGGTGCTTCTCCTCTTATTCTCGGGCGCAATTTCAGTACGGCCATGGCTTTGCATACGACGGCGCTATTCATCCTCTTATCTTTCGGAATAATCTATTGTCGGCCGGGTTGCGGGCTCATGACACAGGTGACTTCGGACGCTATGGGCGGGAAATTAATTCGCCGGATGTTCCCCGTCATTATAACTATTCCGGTGCTCCTGGGCGGGTTGAAACTGTTCGGCGAAAAGGCGGGGTGGATCAATAACGAATTAGGAGTCTCTTTTGACACCACGGCGAACCTTGTTTTAGCAGCACTCTATATCTACGCGTTTTCCTTTTGGGCCAACAGGGTGGATTCCGAACGCATCAAGAGCGAAGCGATTGTTCGGCAAAGCGAAGAGAAGTACCGAAGCCTTTTCGAAAATTCTCGCGATGCCATTATGATCCTCCAACCCCCTTTCTGGAAATTTGTCTCCGGGAACTTGGCAACGATCGAAATGTTTCGGGCTGGAGACGAGAAAAAATTCATATCGCTTGGACCGTGGGACTTGTCTCCTGAGCAGCAACCGGACGGTCGCGCCTCCTCAGAAAAAGCCAAGAAAATGATTCAAAAGGCTGTCGAGGAGGGTTTTTGCTTTTTCGAATGGATCCACAAGCGTTTGGATGGGGGGGAGTTTCCGGCAACAGTGCTTCTGACTCGGATAGGCGTTGGCGCTGAGATGATCGTGTTGGCAAATGTCCGAGATATCACCCATGGAAAACGAGAAGAAAATGAATTGAAGAAAAAGATTACAGAGCTCGAGAATTTTAAAAAAATCGTGGTCGGTCGGGAGATAAGGATGATCGAGCTGAAAGAAAAGATCAAGGCTTTGGAAGAAGGGAAAAAATAACGACGCCGAGTCCGCTGTTTTGATGAGCTGCGGGCTGACGGCGGATATCTATCTAGGGGGGGGGGATATGGAGCCGAAAGATAGAACCACAGAAGAACTCTGTGAAGAGATAACCGCTCTGCGGAAGGTGAACGAACAGCAGCAGGCCATTCTGGACGCTTCTCCGGCGATGATCTTTTATAAGGACAAAGAAAATCGCTTTGTCCGTGTCAATGACGCGTTTGCAAAGGCGAACGGGACGTCCCGGAAAGAGATGGAAGGGCGAACGATGTGGGACCTGTATCCCCGGGAAGACGCAGACCGTCACTGGCGGGATGATAATGACGTGATGGCTTCCGGTAAGCCGAAATTAAGAATCGTCGAAGAGATGAAATCTTCCAGGGGCACTGCTTGGGTTCAGACGGATAAAATACCTTATCGGGATAACCAAGGCGAGATCATTGGCATCGTCGGTTTTTCTCTGGACATTACCGATTTCAAGAAAACGGATGAGATGCTGCTGGCCTCGCGGGAATATCTGGGCAGGATCATCAATGCTGTTGCGGATCCGATCTTTGTGAAAGATCGCGAACACCGGTGGGTGTTGATCAATAAGGCTTTTTGTGCATTCATGGGGCGTTCGGCGGAAGAGCTCGTCGGAAAGTCAGACTATGATTTTTTTCAAAAAGCGGAGGCTGATGTGTTCTGGGCCAAGGATGAGGAAGTGTTCCAGAGCGGTGCGGAGAATGTGAATGAGGAGTTCTTCACGGACGCGGCGGGCCTCTGCAAGAGGATCGTCACCAAAAAAACACTCTATAAAGACAATAGCGGAAATGACCACATTGTCGGGATTATCCGTGATATCACCGACCGTAAACAAACGGAAGAGGCATTAAAACAAAAGATAAAGGAGCTCGAGATGTTTCAAAAGGTCTCGGTCAATCGGGAACTTAAAATGATCGAGTTAAAGGTAAAGCTCAAAGCCTTGGAAGAAAGAAAAAAATAGCGATGGAGACGACCTTCTTTTTTTACGGCCTGGCGTTTCTCGTCATGGGGGTCGTGATCTTTTTGATGCCCAAGGAAAAGGATCCCTTTGGCCTTTCCGGCGATCTCTGGCTCATCGGCCTCTTTGGGCTTTTGCATGGGGCCAATGAATGGGTGGATATGTTCATCTTGCGAGGATCTCCCTTCAATGTGGAAATGCTTATGGTTCTTGGGGCCTTGCTTCTTCCTCTCTCCTTCGTTCCCTTACTCCAGTTCGGCGCGCGAAGCCTCTTTCGCAGGACACGATCTTTTTCGTCCCTAAAGTATTTATGGATGATCGCTCTTATGGGATGGGCGGGCGCGTGTTTTTTAAGTCCTAGTTTTTTGATCCCCGGCATCCTGACGCGTTACTTTATCTGTTTCCCGGGCACGATCCTTACTGCCATGGGATTGCTTCGGGCGGTTTGGACGGTCGAAAAAGGAAAGCTGCCGTTCGTGGTTTTTGCCAGCATGATAAGCGCAATAGTGGTTTTTGTTTTTTACGGTGTTCTTAGCGGTCTCGTAACGCCTAAGGCGGATTTCCTGTGGGCCTCCTTTATCAATAATTCCAATTTCCTTCAGCTCACAGGCGTTCCCGTGCAGTTCTTCAGGATGATCTGCGCCTGTCTTTTAGCTGGAAGCTTCTTCGGCTTGGCAGCGATCTATTCTTATGCGGGTGAAAGCGGACGAGTGAGAAGAAGAGGGGGGATCAAGCGGAGGATTACGTGGGCCATTTGTGGATTCAGTGGGGTAATGACATTCCTGACGGTTCTCATTATTTTCACATGGAACTATCAACTGTTGCAAAAGAACTTGGAAGAAGAACAATCCAAAGCGGCCAAATTATTGTCTGTAGCCATCAGTGAAATGATCGATCATGAGGTCGAAGATCTTCAGGTCCATTTAACCAGTGAAGCATGGAAAAAATCCATTGAAGAGGTGAATCTGCGGTATGCCCACATGGAGCCGAAGCTTATTCTAAAAGAGATGCAGGAAATGGATAAGAAATGGATTTCTGTTGCCAAGGACAGTGCGTTTGTTGCGAGCGTCCTGGGAACACCGATAAGTCTCAGGCTTAAAAGTCTGGAAGAGGCGGATGGGACCATTGCTGAAATATTTTTGACGGATCGCTACGGAGGATTGGTCGCTGCGTCGGGAAAGACGAGTGACTTCTACCAGGCGGACGAGGACTGGTGGCAGAGGGCGTATGCCGGTGGGAAGGGGAGTGTTTTTTTTGGGAATATTGAACTCGATGAATCCAGCGGTATCCTGAGCAGCGCTTTGGCGATCCCCGTTCGAGATAAAAAGGGAGAGATTATCGGTATTTGCAAGGAGTCGGTCAATATCGAACGTTTTTTCGCGACTCTCAAGGCCTATAAGATCGGGAAGACCGGGTATGCGTCTCTGATCGATGCTCAAGGCAACGTTGTTTATCATAAGGGAATAAAGCCTTTGAGCACAAAACTATTCAGCGAAGCTGAGATGCGACCGATCAATGGCGGCAAAAGCGATTCTTTTCGAAAAGGAAAAGATTCTTTTCACGTCGGCACTTTTAAATTTTTAAAAAAGTTGGATAACCCGTTGCTTCTCAAGAATGGCATTGTTTGGTATTTATGCGTTTCTCAAGAAGCGGAAGAAATTTTTCTGCCCATTAAAAAGCTGGTCATCCGGATGGCCGTGCTTTTTTTGATACTATTAGCGCTCCCCATCATTTTAGGGGCCAGAATTGGAGAAGCTTTTTCAAACCCGATCCTCGAACTTGAAAAAGCGGTCGAGGAAGTCATCGCGGGGGCAACGGATTTTAGGATCAGGATCCATACGAGGGATGAGATCCAGGATCTGTCAGAGGCTTTTGAAAAAATGGTCGGACGTCTTCAACTACGGCAATTGGATGTCTTGAAAACAAAGGAAGAGATCGAGGCGATGTCCCGTAGATTGGAAACAGAAGTTACAGAGCGGACAACAGAGCTTCAGGATAGCCAGCGAGCAACGGTTAACATTTTGGAAGATCTGACCGAAACCAATGAAAAGCTCAAGGAATATGCAGGGGAGCTGGCCACATCCAAAATGTTGCTTGAAACTCAATCTCTGGAACTTAAGGCGAGTGCGGAGTTTCTTGAAAACACAGGGCATATGGCGAAGGTGGGAGGATGGGAGCTTGACCTTGCGACGCAGGCCGTTTTCTGGACGAATGAAACGTATAGGATCCATGAGATCGAGGTGGGGGACTCCCAGGGATTGGAAAAGGCGATTAATCATTATATGCCCGAATGCCAGCCGATCATCCGGGCAGCAGTCGAAAAAGCAGCTAAAACGGGAGAGTCCTTTGATCTTGAACTTCAGTTGATCCCCGCCAGGACTCAAAAGCCTATTTGGGTACGCGTCTTCGGTAAAGCTCTCTATGAAGACGGTAAGATCGTCAGACTGGAAGGAACGTTCCAGGATATTGATTTCCATAAGCGTACCGAACTGGCCCTCAAGCGACAGGCCGAGGAGATGGAGTTGCAGTCTTGGGGGCTCCAGAAGGCGAATGACGGGATCAGGGTCCTCTATCAGGAAATGGAGAAGAAGAACGTCGAGCTCGCAAAACTGAACCAGCTCAAGAACGATTTCGTTTCGATCGTGGCGCATGAGCTCCGGAATCCTTTGATGGTGATCCGGGAAGCTGCGGTGCTCATTCTGGATGGTCTAGCGGGTCCGATTGTAGAAGACCAGAAGGCCTATCTGAAGATGGTCCATCAAACTTCGAATCAATTGGTCCACATCACGAATGATCTTTTGGATCTCGCGAAGATTGAGTCAGGGAAGATCGTTCTGAATCTTGAGAAGATAGATCTTCTTTCCGTGGCCAGGCAGTCCTGTGAAGGAATCACGCTTCGCGCCCGACGGAAAGGGATCGCGATCTTGGAGGATTTTCCGGGCGGGAAGCTCGAGATTATGGCGGATTTTGAGAAGCTCATACAGGTGATGACCAACCTGTTAAGTAATGCCTTCAAGTTTACGGAAAAGGGAAGCATCACCGTGGAGATCAAGGATCTTGGCGAAGAAGTCCGTTGCGTGGTGACGGATACAGGTTCCGGGATTTCCGGGGAAAATCTTTTAAAATTATTCAATAAATTTGAACAATTCGGGAAAACGACCGAGGCCTACGAAAAAGGGACGGGGCTCGGGCTTGTGATCTCCAAGAGCATTGTGGAGGCCCACGGCGGGCGAATAGGAGTCGAGAGCAAACTTGGAAAAGGATCGACCTTTTTCTTCGTTTTACCCAAGAAACAAAAGAACCAAAAACTTGGTGAGATCCTCGTGGAGGAAAAAACATTGACTCCTGAGCAGCTAGCCGAGGCCCTCCGGAAACAGAACGCACAGAGATCCTGAGGATGTTCAGGGAATAAAAAAGCCGGCTCCCCGCAGGGAACCGGCTTTTAAAATACAAAGGGACAGTCCCCTTAGAATTTAGGGGGACTGTCCCTTTTATGTCTTCTGGTTATTCGATGCTGCCCGAATAGTTCGAGGATTTCTTCTTATCCTCGTCCTTCTTTTCCTTCGGTTTGTCTGCGATCACGCATTCGGTCGTGAGGATGAGGCCCGCGATCGAGCAGGCGTTCTCCACCGCAATACGAACAACCTTGGCGGGGTCAATGACCTTGTCTTCCACGAGGTCACTGTACTCGCAGCTCTGAGCGTTAAACCCGAAAGCTCCCTTGCCTTCGAGGATCTTTTTTACGACAACCGATCCATCAACGCCGGCATTATGAGCGATCTTGCGGGCCGGTTCCTGAAGTGCGCGGCGAACGATCTGAACGCCGGTGGCTTCATCGCCTGAGGCCTTCACATCATCAAGGGAAGCGATGGAGCGCAAAAGCGCCACGCCGCCGCCAGGGACGATGCCTTCTTCAATGGCCGCGCGGGTCGCGTGCAAAGCGTCTTCGATACGAGCCTTCATTTCTTTCATCTCCACTTCAGTTGCCGCCCCGACCTTCACGACAGCGACGCCGCCGGAAAGTTTCGCGAGACGTTCCTGGAGTTTTTCTTTGTCGTAATCCGAGTCGGAGCGTTCAATCTCCGCCTTGATCTGATCGCAGCGGGATTTAATGTCCTTCTGGGTGCCGGCGCTACCGACGATCGTGGTGTTATCCTTATCGATCACCACGCGCTGGGCGGTACCGAGCATCTCAAGATCCACGTTCTCGAGTTTCACGCCGAGATCCTCTGAGATGAACTTGCCTTTGGTGATGATCGCGATATCTTCCATCAGGGCCTTGCGACGGTCCCCGAATCCGGGAGCCTTCACAGCCGCGATCTGAAGCACGCCGCGGATCTTGTTGACCACCAAAGTCGCGAGAGCTTCGCCTTCGATATCTTCCGAGATGATGAGAAGGGGCTTGCCGAGGCGCGCCACTTTCTCAAGGACCGGGACGAGGTCTTTCACCGTGCTGACTTTTTTCTCGTAGAGAAGGATGTAAGGTTCTTTCAAGACGACTTCCATCCGCTCGGCATCGGTCACGAAATAAGGCGACAGATAGCCGCGATCGAATTGCATGCCTTCGACCACATCAAGCTCGGTTTTGAGGCCCTTGGCTTCTTCAACCGTGATCACGCCTTCTTTGCCGACTTTTTCCAGGGCATCCGCCAAAAGCTGGCCGATACTTTGGTCATTGTTGGCGCTGATGGCGCCGACGGCAGTGATGTCTTCTTTGCCCTTCACAGCCTTGGACATTTTCTTGATGGTTTCCACGATCTTCGCGGAGGCTTTGTCGATGCCGCGCTTGAGGGCCATAGGATTGGCGCCAGCGGTGACGTTCTTCAAGCCTTCGGAAACGATGGCCTGGGCCAGGACCGTTGCGGTTGTGGTGCCGTCCCCGGCGTTATCCGAAGTCTTTTCAGCGACTTCGCGGACCATCTGGGCGCCCATATTTTCATACGGGTCCTTCAGGTCAATTTCTTTCGCGACCGTGACACCGTCTTTGGTGACAAGCGGCGCGCCGAATTTCTTATCAATCACCACATTGCGGCCGCGGGGACCGAGCGTGACGCTGACAGCCTTTGCGAGGATGTCGACGCCGCGTTTGATTCTTTGGCGCGCTTCTTCTGAGTAAGAAATTAACTTAGCACTCATGATTTTTCTCCTTCTTTCACTTGATTAGATCGTTTTGACTGCATCTCAGAGGCGAGAAGCAAAGAGTTTTTCTGGCTCTTTGCTTCCTTGCGTCTTGTTTCTAGTCTTTCTCGTATACCGCGAGAATTTCGCTCTCTTTAACGATCTTGTGCTTCGTGCCGTCGATCACGAGATCGTCCCCAGAATATTTTCCAAAAAGGACACGATCACCTTTTTTGACTTCGATGGCCTGGACCTTGCCGGATTCGAGCACTTTGCCCGTACCGACTGCGATGACCTTGCCTTCGGTCTTTTCTTCTTTGGCCGTGTCCGGGAGGATGATGCCGCCCTTGGTTTTCGCTTCTGCTTCAAGAACTTCCACGAGCACTCTGTCTGCTAACGGTCTGACTTTCATTTTATTTCTCCTTCGTTATTTTTGATTTTTAAATTTTGAGTTTTGAATTACTTTAATAATCTCCCATTCCACCCATACCGCCCATGCCACCCATTCCTCCCATGCCGCCGCCCATACCTCCCGGAGGCATTCCCATGCCAGGTTTTTCCTCTTCAGGAAGATCCGTGATGAGAGCTTCGGTGGTGAGAAGGAGGCCGGAAACGCTGGCCGCGTTCTGAAGTGCGCTGCGAGTGACTTTCTTCGGGTCGATCACGCCGGCTTCGACCAGGTTCTCGAATTGGCCGGTCTCAGCGTTGTATCCGATATTGCCTTTTTCGGACATGACGCGCTGAACCACGACGGAACCTTCTTCGCCGGCATTAAAGGCCAGCTGACGGAGAGGTTCTTCGACCGCGCGCCGGATGATCTCTGCGCCGATCTTCTCATCGCCCTTGAGCTTAAGGCTGTCGAGCGCGATCGCAGCACGCAAGAGTGCCACGCCGCCGCCCGGGACAATGCCTTCTTCCACGGCCGCGCGGGTCGCGTGCAAAGCGTCTTCCACGCGGGCTTTCTTTTCTTTCATCTCCGTTTCGGTCGCGGCACCGACATGAATGACCGCCACACCGCCTGCGAGTTTTGCGAGGCGTTCCTGGAGTTTTTCTTTGTCATAATCAGAATCCGTATCTTCGACCTGTTTCTTGATCTGGCCGACCCGGCTGGTGATATCCGCGCTCTTGCCGGCGCCTTCGATGATCGTGGTCTTATCCTTATCCACGGTCACGCGTTTCGCGCGGCCGAGGTCCTTTAGGGTCACGTTCTCGAGTTTGATCCCGAGATCTTCGGTGATCGCCTTGCCGCCGGTGAGAATCGCGATATCTTCCAGCATGGCCTTGCGACGATCGCCATATCCCGGGGCTTTGACCGCGCAAACGGCTAGCGTGCCGCGGATCTTATTAACCACGAGGGTTGCGAGAGCTTCGCCGTCCACTTCCTCGGCGATGATGATGAGGGGCTTTCCGGCTTTGGACGCGGCCTCCAAGATCGGGAGCATATCCTTGACGGAGGAGATCTTTTTTTCATTGATCAGGATGAACGGCTCTTCGAGCACGACTTCCATGCGCTCGGTATCGGTGACGAAATACGGGGAAAGATAGCCCTGATCGAACTGCATGCCTTCGACCACATCGAGTGTCGTTGCCGTGGTTTTGGCTTCTTCGACCGTGATGACGCCGTCTTTGCCGACCTTGTCCATGGCTTCGGCGATATGCTCGCCGATCGTGGTGTCGGAATTCGCGGCGATCGAGGCGATCTGTGCGATCTCTTTCTTATCCTTGCCGATGGGTTTTGCGACTTTATCGAGTTCGGCCACAATGGCTTCCACGGCTTTATCAATACCGCGCTTGAGGGCCATCGGGTTCGCTCCGGCCGTGACGTTCTTCAGGCCTTCGCGATAGATCGCTTGCGCGAGAATGGTCGCGGTCGTGGTGCCGTCGCCGGCCACGTCAGAAGTTTTGGAAGCGACTTCCTTAACCATCTGAGCGCCCATATTTTCATAAGGGTCTTCGAGTTCGATTTCTTTGGCTACTGAAACGCCGTCTTTGGTGATGGTGGGGGAGCCGAATTTCTTTTCAAGGACCACGTTGCGACCTTTGGGGCCGAGGGTGACCTTGACCGCGTTCGCGAGCTGATCCACGCCATGCAGGATCGCGCGCCGTGCTTCTTCACTGAACAAAAGTTGTTTTGCCATGTTGAGCTGCCTCCGTTGTTAGCCGTCATTCCAAATGAAGGGAGTGTTCCCCTCATGGGGTTCATCAACCTTCGGATTCAAAACGACGAATCTGATTAAATGAGAAGATTCAATCGAGGTCCTGGCACTCAGCGATTTGGAGTGCCAAGTGAGGCGCTATTGTATTCAGTGGGGATAAAAAATCAAGCTAAAAAAATAGGAAGGCGGGGAACGAGGAACGGCAAACGTGAGATGTGTTTTGCCGCACTATTTTTTTCTCTCCAAAGGGCAAGGAGGGACTTGATGGAATGCTTAGGGTCGATGACGTCGATATGGGTGGTGTAGGGGCGAATAACTTCAGAAAATCCGCCTGTAGCCAGGACCCGGAGGTTCTTCCCGTACCGCTTTTGAAACCGCAGGATCAGCTCATCGGTCATGGCGCCGTAGCCTTGCAGGATTCCGGACTCCATGCACTCACGGGCGTTCCTTCCGAGAAAGGATTTGGCACGCTTCGGTATGGAAAGGCCCTTGGGCAGTAAGGCCGCCCTCTGGCCAAGCGCTCTATAGGCGGTTTCAGGCCCAGGGATAATCATTCCACCTAGGAAGACCCCCTTGGAGTCAATGTAGTCAAAGGTAATGGCTGTTCCGTAGTCGATCACAAGCAATGGGAGGCGATACATCCGGACTGCCCCATAAATATTGACCTTTCGGTCAACACCTAAACCACTGTAATTGATATACTTATGACGTATTTTAATGGGCGAGTTTCCACCTACAACCCATAATTTTAAGCCCTTAACGCTTTGTAATTTACATTTCAAAAAAGTTGTAATTTTAGGGTATACAGAGCTAATAATAACTTCTAAATGACTATTCTTACCACAAGCAGTTAGTTTTCTGGTGTATTTTGGGATCTCGTTGTACTCCATCGATCCAAAATCCAATAATCGCCCCGCCTCATAGAAGCCAAACGTGACAGCTGTATTCCCGATATCAATGGCAAGGATTCGTTTAATCACGTTAATTTGTCCATTCATTGTTCTTGGGATGCCGTTTTTAATACATGCTAATTATTTATATGCCCTACCACCGAAAAGCTAAAAATAACATAAAAATGGGAAATCAATCAATTTAAGCTATTGTACCAGTTTTGTAGAGTTCTGTAATACGGTCGCTCAGCTCCTCGAGGATGTATTCCAGGATTTCCTCCAGGGAATAGGTCTGACCCACGATCATTTTCATGGAAATGCCCTCTTCAGGGAGCTCCCCTTGTTCAGTGTTCACGTTCAGGCCTATGCCGACCACAACAGCTTCGACCTTGGTGAAGGTGGAAATGGCCTCTACCAGGGTGCCGCATATCTTTTTTGGGCCTACCATCACGTCATTAGGGCATTTAAATTTGGATTCAATGCCATAGTGGTCCCATAGAGTTTTGGCGACCGCCCGACAGGCGATTTGGGTCAAAAGAGGGATCTGGTCGGGGCGTAATGGGGGCCGTAAGAGAGCTGAAAAAAGCAAGTTCTTGCCGCGCGGGGAGATCCAGATATTTCCAGGTTTGCCACGCCCACCGGTCTGATAATCGGTCAGTACGACCAGGCCTTCGGCCGCGCCTTGGGTAGCTTCCTCAAGAACGACCGTATTGGTCGATGTCACTTCCGGGATGTGGCGTATTTCAAAAGGAATCATACGGGATACTCCAGAATGGCTGTTGGTGTTGTATTCTTTAAATAACGATTCTTGGTAGATGGGCGTTTAGACGCGTGACGATCTCATAGGGAATGGTCCCGGACCACCCGGCAATATCTTCGGCGGTGATGCGCTCGTTTTGGTTCTCGCCTATAAGCGTGACCGCAGAGCCTTCTTTAGCCGTGGCCTCGCCGAGATCCACAGCCATATAATCCATCGAGACTTTTCCCGCGAGAGGGCAACGCTTGCCTTTAAAAAGCACGGAAGCTTTTTTCCATGAGGCGTAGGGATAGCCATGGCTGTAGCCGAAAGGCAGGATGGCGATCGTCGTGTTCCGTTTGGCTATAAATTCGCGGCCATACCCAACAGATTCTCCGGTCCGGATTCGCTTGATGAGCACGATCCTGCTTTTAAGCGATAAGATCGGTTCAAGGTGAGCCGTGTCTTTCAACCCCGGGTCCGGGTAGATACCATAAAGCGAAAGCCCCGGACGGATCATGTTGAAAAATGGGGTTTTTAAGGTCAGCGTTGCAGCACTGTTGGTGGCATGGCGGAACCGGAACACGATGTTTTTTTCCTCAAGCGTCTGAAGCAGTATCCCGAATTTCCGGACCTGTGTTTCGCGGAAGGAGTCAGCCTTCTCCGCTGTGGGGAAGTGCATGTAAATACCGTCGAGTATGAGACCTTTGAGACGCGTCATTTCCTCTATGGAAAAAGCAGCATCACGGACCGGGATCCCCATGCGCCCCATCCCCGTGTCGATCTTCACATGGACTGAGGTTTTACGGCCCAAACTTTCCGAGAGGTCCGAGATCTCCCGTGCTTTTTCAAGGCTGGAAACGCTCAGGGTGATTCCTCTCAAGAGTGCCGCCGGGAGCTCGTGCGAAAACAAATGACCGAAAAGGAAGACGGGGGTTCGAGGGTGATGTTCCTTGAGTTCGAGCGCTTCCCGCAAAGTGGCAACGCCAAAATAAGTGACTTTCCCGTCGAGAATGCTCGCAATCTCCCGGAGCCCGTGGCCATAGGCATTGGCCTTGATGACCGCCAAAACATCGTTCTGTCCGGATCGATCCCGAAGGGTCTGGAGATTTTTGAGAAGAGGGTCCGCGCGGAGCTCGATCCATGCGCTATGCTGGATTCTGGATGTGCTCTGAATAAGTTCAGCCATGCTTTTTTTTCTCCGACAACCTTTCTTCCGGTTCGGAACGGCGCAGATAGACCGGTAAAAATTCTTTGGGCCGCTTCAGCTCTTTAAGAAGCGGATCCTTTGCTTCAAACAATTCAATCAACGTGGCGGCTCGCGGGACTTCTGAGTCATTAGAAGTCGCAATGAGAATCCGAGGATTAATCTTCGAAAACCCGTCGCCAACGATCCGGCTTTCCCGGGAAAGTGCCGAGGCTATTTCATGAATCGGCACAACGCGGGAAGGGCCGCACGCCGCCCATCGTTTTTTATGATAACGGTACGAACGAGCATAAAGTTTACCACGTCTTGCGTCCACGCAGACAGTAAGACTTTCAGTCAGATTTGAGGGCCCCGGTCCCTTGATCCCAGCTGCGATCACATCGAGGGAAAAGGCGCCGTAACAAGACCTAGGGCGGGTCGCGAGGAAGCCCTTGAGCGTGGAAAATCCGATGCGCAGTCCCGTAAAAGATCCGGGCCCGCGGCTGATCAGAAAAGCGTCGATATCCCCGATCTTCAGCTTCTCCTTCTTCAGAAGCCGGTCGATCACGGGGAGAAGGTTTTCAGCGTGTTTCATATAGCCCTGGACCGTGGCGTGACGGAGCTTGGCCCCGGTTTTCTTGATGGCAACGCTCAGAGTAGAGCTGGAAGTCTCAATAGCCAAAAGATTCATAATGGGCGGTATTGTATTCAAAAACAGGGGGACGGGAAACAAAAACAACCATGGGACTCGGGGCTCTCACCTCGGGACTCGTTTGGGTTGCTCGTTTCTGCGAGTCCCGAGCGCCCGATGGGCGAAGTTCGCAGGTGATTGACATACCCCCTAGGGGTATGCTACACTTGGAGTATGAAAAAGGGCATGGACCATCAGGACAAGTTGGTATCGCTTCGGAGGATCGAGGGGCAGGTGCGCGGTATTCAGAAGATGATTGAAGACCGTCGCTATTGCGTGGATATCCTGTACGCGGTCGGCGCCGCGATTGGTGCGCTCAGGAATGTAGAATCCAAGATCCTCAAGGACCATTTGAAAGCCTGCGTGAAGACTGCTTTTACAGGAAAGTCCATGGCTGAAAAAGAAAGAAAGATTCAGGAAATTGCCGGACTTTTGGAGAGTTTAAGAAAATGAAAAAATATTTGGCAGTGCTCATGGCCGTGTGCGTGTTCAGCGCTTTTCCGAGCGTCCTGAGCTGCCAATGCGTGGATGCGGATTGCGGGTCGGTCCCCAAGTCCATCCAGGTGAAAGCCCCACACTGCAACCCTGCGGCGGCCCATTCGGAGGGGAGAAGTAGTTCTAATAAAGAATGTTGCGGCAAGTGCCGGATTGAAAAAGCGGCCGTTCTTTCTAACGATCTGTCCCCAGCGAGTGATGTCCGTTACAGAAACACGTTGGCGGAAATAAAATCTTTCGCTGATTTTCATGCGAAGCTCCAGCGCACGTCTTTTTCCAAAGGAGAATTTCCAGAATCACCGCCTGGTTTTTTTGAGCAGCATATCCTTAACACGACTTTTTCCTTTAGAGCTCCTCCGCAAGGATACACCTTGTGAGCAGTTGAGCTTTTAAAATCAATCGAAAGGAAGTGATTAAAATGAAAAAGTTAATCTCAGCTTTGTTAGTGATTGCGATGATGGTCGGCGCTTTTGCTACGACCGCCTTTGCAGGCAAGCAGTGTCAGTGTAAGCCTTGCAAATGTAATCTGTGCGAGTGCGCGAAGAAGTAAAGCTGTAAAGCAGGCGGGGTTTCAAGACCCCGCCTGTCTGTCCTTCAACTCTTGAAAAGGAGAATCGATATGAAAAAAATGGTTGTGTTGGCATTACTGGTTGCTTTTATGATGCCCTTAGCGGCGTCTCAGGTTTTGGCTGCAGATGAGACGGCGCAGACGGGGATCATCGATGCGGGCAATAAGATCTGTCCTGTGATGGGCGGGCCTGTGAACGGGAAAGATTTCGTGGTTTATCAAGGCAAACGTTACGGGCTTTGCTGTCCTGGTTGTGACAAGAAATTTTTGAGCGATCCGGAGAAATATATTGCCCAGATGAAGATGCCCTCCTCGACAGTGGGTGTGACTCCAATTGATCCCAAATCCGCGAAAATGCAAAAGGACATGGAACAAAGAGATTTTTAGTAACCGGACGCCGTCCGAGGGGAGATGTAAGGTGGTGTTAACCTCTCCCTGGGGACGGCGTCCCGTTGGGGGTCTTTGATGAGCGAAGGGATGAGCTGTTGTTGTGCGAAAGATGAAAAGAAAAGGCCGTGGTACCGGAATGGTCTTTTGTGGGTTTCTTTGGCTACGGCGATTCTGCTTGGCGCGTCCCTTCGTTTTTCCGCGTTCCGACCTTTTTACCATGCGTTCATGCATTACATGCACATGGTGTTCTGGCCGGTCCTGATCGGGTTCCTGCTCGGGGGATTGATCGATCATTTTGTGGCGGAAGAGTACATCTCCAAGCATCTCGCGGTTCCGAAACGGCGCACGATCCTTTATTCGGTGGTGCTCGGATTTCTGATGAGTGCTTGCTGTCACGGGATCCTTGCGATCTCGATGGAGATCCATAAAAAAGGTGCTTCGGGCCCTGCCGTCGTGAGCTTTCTCCTTGCGAGTCCTTGGGCGAATTTCCCAATCACGATCCTTCTTTTCGGATTTTTCGGATGGAAAGCTCTTTTGATCGTTGGTGGGGCGATTCTTATCGCATTGAACACTGGGTTGGTCCTGCAGGGACTCGAACATTTTGGAAAGATCGAGAAGAATCCGAATTCACTCACGGTGGATGAAAATTTTTCCATCCTGAAAGATATTGCGGGAAAGTTCCGGAATTATCGTTGGGCCCGGGAGCCCCTGGTTGCAGATATTCGCGGCGTCTGGAATGGGATCCTTAACCTGAGTGATATGGTTCTCCTTTGGGTCCTGATCGGGATGGTCTTGGCGGGGCTCATCTCAACCTTTGTGCCTGCGGATATTTTTCACCAATATCTTGGTCCCACGCTTATGGGACTTTTCGTGACGCTCGGGATGGCGGCTGTGATCGAGGTTTGTTCGCAAGGGACGGCGCCGCTTGCTTTTGAGATCTACCGGCAAACAGGAGCGTTCGGCAATGCGTTCGTGTTCCTGATGGCGGGCGTTGTGACAAATTTCACGCAGATCGCACTCATCTGGAAAAACATCGGGCGCCGTACGGCGCTCTGGATGCTCGCGATCACCTTGCCTCAGGTGGTTCTTTTAGGATGGCTGTTTAATAAAATCTGAAAAGGGGACTCGGGACTAGTGCCCCGGGGACGCGTAAAAAACTTAAATTGAGGGACGAGTATCGAGGTGCGAGTCCCTCGAAATGAGCGCGCTCATTTCGGCGGCTTCTTTTTCTTTCCCCCGCTTTAACGCGCCTTCGATGTAGATTTTCGCCTTTTCCTCCAGCGTTTTCCGTGCGATCGCGGCCTGTTCTGACGTGAGGATGTTTTGCGAGAGAATTTTGGCGAGGGACTGAATGCGGAAACGGTCCATGGCGGGGAATTCTCGAGAGCGCTGGTCGGCATGGCCGCCATATTTAAAAATATAAGGTTTTTCGATCAGGCCGATCGGATACTTCGCGGCGATCCGCAGCCAAAGGTCATAGTCCTCACACGCCGGAAGCGATTCGTCGAAAAGTCCGACTTCATCGAAGAGTTTCCGGTGCATCATGACGGCCGACGGGCTTACGACGCAAAGCGGCAGGATTTTCTCAAAGATCCAACCGCCAAATTTCTGGTGTTTTTTCATTGGGTTTACGCGTGTACCATTCCGGATCCAGATCTCTTCGGTTTGACAAATGAGATAGTCCCTCTGGGCCCTTTGGCCCATAGGGCCGGGGGCCTGATTTTCACGGAAGAATGCCAGCTGGGCCTTGAGCTTGCCGGGTTTCCACTCATCATCCGAATCCAGGAATGCGATCCATTCGCCCTTGGCTTTTTGAATGCCGAGATTTCGCGCGGCGGCGGGGCCGCGGTTTTCCTGGTGGAAAAACCGGGGAACGGGGACCGGGGAACGTCCTCTCGGAGAGGTTAAAGAGTCGGCATCATTTTTCGTTTGCCATTCGCCGTTAATCGTTTCTCGAGTATTATCCGTTGACCCATCATCCACAATGATGAGTTCGAAATCCACGCCTTTTTGCGCGAGGACAGAATCGATTGCGCGCGGCAAGACTGTCATGCGGTTGTAAGTGGGAATGATGACGCTGATCAAGGGCATGGTGACCCAAACTTTCTCATTGATTTCTTAATTTGAGAATCATGCCTGATTATAACATGCGCCTGATGGCGCGGGGAACGGAGAAGGGGTAACGCAAAAGCTGTTTTCTTGAAGGTCTTTGGGTCTGGCGTTTCCCGTTTGCCGTTCCCCAGTTTTCAGTCTGCCATAAGGTGGAACATTGACAGTCTTCCAAGGGGGTTTATACTACTTTCTAATATGTTCCCTAAAACGCTATTTTCTGGAAAACAAAAAATCTCTCCGATTTTTTTTACCTTTATTATCCTAGCAATCTCTTTCCTCGCCTTTTTTCTCGATGTTGCCACCCGGAACCTGATCGCTTTCGATATTTTTTATTTTCCCTCAATCATGTTGGTAACATGGTACTTGGGAAGCCGCCCCGGATTCTTGATGGTAGTCCTTATTGCGCTTTTGTGGTCCATTGCCCAAAGTTATGAAGGATATTCTGCCGATCAACGGACGTTTTTTTTGGACTCAGGAGTTCATGCGTTCGTTTTCGCCGTGATTTTTTGGCTGACCACCTTGGTGCATAAAAAAACTTTGCTCTTGGAACAAAAAACGAAAGAGCTTGCCCGCTCGAATCTCGAGCTAGAACTCTTCGCAGGGAAGGCGGCTCACGATCTTCAGGCCCCCCTGGCGACTATTTTAGGCTTTGCGGAGCTTTTGAAAGAGAAGTGTGAGGGTTCTGGGGAGGAGGCGATGAAAGATTTTTCAGAACGTATTATCAACAACGTGAGGCGCATGAGTGTTTTCATTAAGGCACTTTTGAACTATGCTGGCGTGAAAAAATCCGAGCCCGCGCCATCTCCCGTGGAATTGGAGAAGGTCGTTAAAGAAGTGATCGACGACTTCCATTTTGCGGCGATCGAAAAAAAAGCGGAAATAACGTGTGGCCCTTTGCCGGTGCTTGCGGTCAACCCCGGCCTTGCGGGACTTCTTTTTCAGAACTTGATCGGTAACGCGATGAAATATTGCGAAAAAGAACCCCGGATCCTTATCTCAGCTGTTCGCAAAGGCAAAGAGTGGATTTTTTCAATCCAGGACAACGGGATCGGCATTCCGGAAAAATCCAGGGAGCGTGTTTTTATCCTGTTTGAAAAATTGGAGACACGGCAGAAATATCCGGGTTCGGGGATTGGTCTTGCGACCTGCCAGAAGATCGTGGAGTGTTACGGCGGGCGCATTTGGGTTGAATCAAAGCCTGGAGAAGGTTCGACTTTCTTTTTCACATTACCGGCGGCATGAGGCTGAAGAAACGCCCCGCGTGGTTCGAAGTGGTTTATTTTCTCTTCTTAGGTATAATCCCTCTCCCAACCTATTTACGGAAAGTTTGAAAGAATGAAAAAAAAGAACGGAAAAAAACTCAAGATCTTGTTTGCGGCGTCGGAAGCGGTGCCGTTCATCAAAAGCGGCGGCCTCGGGGACGTGTGCGGCGCGCTGCCCAAGATCCTCAAGAAGCTCGGGCATGATGTCCGGCTTGTCTTGCCGCGTTATTGGTCCATCAGTAAGGAGAAATATGGCTTAAAACCCATTCTGGGGCCGATGGGCATTCCGACCGGCAACGGCGTCATGTGGTGTCAGGTTCTTGAGGGAAGATCGGACGGATTTCCGGTTTATTTTATCGAGCATGAAAGCTATTTCGGCCGTGCCGGGCTTTATGACGACGGGAACTGGGAGTTTGCGGACAATCCCGAGCGTTTCGGTTTTTTTTCCCGCGCCTGCCTTCAGCTTTGTCAGGATCTGAAATTCCAGCCCGATATCATCCATTGCCACGACTGGCAGACCGCGCTTGTTGCGCCGTATCTGAAGATCTGGGAGCAGCACAATCCTTTTTTTGCCGGAACCGCGAGCGTTTTCTCAATCCACAATATCGCCTACCAGGGGACTTTCAAGGCGGACGCCTATGGCTTTCTCGGCCTCGGCCGCGACAATTTTACAGACGCCAAGTTCGAAAATTTCGGGGGCATCAATTTCATGAAAGGATCGATCTTTTATGCGGATGCCGTTACGACTGTCAGCCCCACGTATGCCAAAGAGATCCTCGGCGAGCCCGGCGCCAACGGCCTTTCAACTTATATCCAGCGTCGCAAGGAAGATCTTTATGGGATCCTGAACGGCGCGGATTACGATCATTGGAACCCGGAGACGGATGAGCTCATTCCCGCGAATTATTCTTCCCGGGACATGTCGGGAAAAAAACTTTGCAAAAAAGCTCTCCAGAAAGAATTTCTTCTGAATCCTCACGGGAATCTCCCGATCATAGGTATTGTCTCACGATTCGCAGAGCAAAAAGGTTTTCAGCATTTGATGCTTGTCATGCATCGCATCCTCCGCGATATGGCTGTCCAGTTCGCCATCATCGGAAGCGGGGACAAAGGACAGGAGGATTTTTTCGGAGGGCTTCCCGCGCTTTATCCCGGCAAAGCGGGCGCCTGGATCGGATATAACGACCGCAAGGCGCATCTGATCGAAGCCGGTGCCGATTTTTTCCTAATGCCGTCTCTTTACGAGCCGTGTGGCCTCAACCAGATCTACAGTTTAAAATACGGAACACTTCCGATCGCGCGTGCGACGGGAGGGTTGAAGGATACGATCATTCCCTATGACGAAAAAAGCGGTTTTGGGACCGGGTTCCTTTACAACCAGGGAACTCCGGCCGCGATCTATGACACGGTGGGCTGGGCGGTGAGCACCTACTATGACCGGCCCGAACACATGGAACTGATGCGCAAACGCGCCATGCTCCAGCATTTCTCCTGGGCAGACGCCGCCAAGCAATATGAAGACGTCTACCAAAAAGCCCTCCTCCGCCGCGAAACCTGGCAGTAATTCCACGAAATCCGAAATCCCAAACTCTAAGCCCTAAACAAGTCCAAATAATCTAAATTCCAAACCCAAAATGGGTCAAAAAATTGAAATTTTGTGTTTTGGATTTATTTAGAATTTAGTGTTTTATGTTTAGAGTTTCATGAACCGTGAAGCTGTGAGTGTTGCACGATGTGAGAAATCGAGTAGAATACCCGCCATGGAAACGAAGACACCCCTTTTTAGCGCAGCGTCGCCGGCGTCTAAAACCAAGATCGACCGGGCGATCGCCTTGGAGCGCGAGGCCCATCGCCTTCGGAGCGAAAACAAGATCGATCAGGCGTTCCAGACCTTTGACCAAGCCGCCAAACTTTTTCAGGAGGCCAACGAGCCGCTCAAGGCCGCCGTTTGTTTTTCTTCCGCCGCGACCTGCTGGAATATTCATACCGGCCGACAACCTCTTCGTAATGCCGCGACGCGTAATGAATCGGCTGCACTTCAGGCTCTCGTGGCCCATGACTATGCTTACGCGGAAACACTCTTCAGTGAAGCCGCGCTTCTTTATGAAAAAGAAGGGGATTTCACAAAATATTCCTATTGTTACCGTCGTGCCAAGGACGCCCGGCTCACTCGTTTATGGAAGACCTTCACGCAGTCACAGGGGGAGGGTTCTCATGTGGTGGGGCTTCATCCCTTGTCGTGGAGGGAGCGGTTATCCACTTTCGCAAGCTTGTTTCTCGGTTTCTTGAATCGGTTGACTTGGGGATATGGGGAAATGCCCTTTCGCACGTTCGGAATCGCTTGCAGCGTCGTTGTGTTAAGCACGCTCTGCTACTATGTCTCCGGGACGGTTCTGACCGGTGGATTCGTGCAGAAGATCAGTTTTTTTGAATCGTTCTACATGAGCATCATGACCTACACGACCGTGGGTTATGGGGATTATATTCCGATGGGTTGGATTCGCGGGGTGGCAGCGATGGAAGCTCTTTTGGGGGTCGTGCTTACGCCTCTTTTTCTTATATCCTTGAGCCGCCGCTATCTCAGGACCCGATAACACAAATGACGCCACGAGGAGAAACTATGAGTCGCATCCAACCGATAGATCCA
>Ga0209083_1001633_pt1 | contig 24558 bp, 21 predicted proteins | sample AM7aDNAmetaG_FD_184132 | JGI IMG/M metagenome (GOLD analysis project Ga0209083, IMG submission 184132) | Freshwater microbial communities from Finland to study Microbial Dark Matter (Phase II) - AM7a DNA metaG (SPAdes) (version 3) | ecosystem: Environmental > Aquatic > Freshwater > Lake ...
GAACGTTAAAAACCTCTATCGAACCAATTCCCGCCGGGCTTTTTCAATCACCCCCAACAGTTTTCTCTCCGTCTCATCCGCTATCCCCTTCGGGTGATAAGTATTCCAGACATCAAGCACCTTCTCGGAGGCTTTTTCAACTATTGTTTTCTTTCCGCTGTTAAGCCACGAAGCCATCATCTCGTGCGACATAAACTCGGGAAGCCAGATTTCTTCCCTGAAATGGGTGACGGTGTGTTCGTGATCCATAAAGAGCCCGCCCGGGCCGACTTCTTTCATGGCGTCGAATGCCAGGGTGTCCTCATTTATCTTAAACCCGTCAAGAAGGCGGTTTACATAATCGGCGTATTCGTTTGCCAGCACCATCTTTACCGGGGAGATTATCTCGTCAACTGAGAGTAAATCCATATCCATTGACGGAGCACCGGAAGCAAGAAGGCCCAGCATCGCGCCGCCGGCAAGGTTCATACCGCTCTCCATATCATCTGCTTTGGCCGTGGTGTTGGCCGAAGGGCCGGCCCCCGCCGCCGACTTGTAATATCTTAGTATCTGCGCTCCGGCTATTCCCATCAGCTGTGTTTCCGGGCGGCCATACGGCTGCGAGCCATTCCTCATATCTATCGGCGCGCCATAGAGAGAAAGCCAGAGCTGTTTCCTGCCATAAAAGACCCTGTCAAGTATGCAGGCAAAAAATCCTTCGGCGAGATGTTTCGAGAGCGCTCCCGCGATTGTGACCGGCGCGTTGGCTCCCATTGTTGTCATAATATCCAGGTGAATATAATGGCCGCGCTCCCAGAACCAGACAAACTGCTCTGCCTCTTCCCTCGCGAAATGAAGCGGCGAGATCAAAAAAATTGAGGCGTTAAGATATTTCTGCAGAAAGGGCTTCTTCGTCCGCACCGTGTCCTGCTTCATTATTTCGGCCATTTCAACAATATACGGGCAGAGTTTTATGTCCCAGATTAGCCCGTCACCGGCCCATTTATTTTCAGAGTGGCGCCAGAGCAGGTACCTGCCATATAACGGAATGAGGACCGCGGGAATATCCCCGGGTACCGCGCCGAGCCCGATAGCGCTGATATTTGGAAGATAATCCGCGAGCTTGATTATATTTTCTGCAGATTTCAACGTGTTCTTCTTAACGGTGCCGCTCTCGGGGTCGAAGTAATTCAGCCCGTAACCGCCTATTCCCCCGGACGCCCTGACATTCTGGTCAATTGATTGATCTATACCCTCCACTCCCGCGAGGAATTTCTCCATATATTTCCTGTCAAAGAAGACCTTCCCGGCCTTAGAATCCGCCTTTGCCCCTGAGGATTCAAGGACTTCTATTATCTTGGCGTTGTCTACCTTAACTCCGACCTCGTCAAGTATCCTGAAGGCCGTGCTCTCAATCATCTTTATCTCTTCCATTGAAAGCATATCGAAATGCTGCAGCAGTTTCTTCATTCCCTCTCCTTTGTTAATATTATTTATGAATCAAATATTGCGGCATGATTGCTTTTTTGCGAAGAATATTTTTCAAACAATGGCTCTATATATTTGCGGCAATTTCGCCGAGTATCGCCGCGTATCTTGAAAGCAGGCCGACCAGCACCTCTTTAACCAGCATAAACACAGAAAGACGCTTCGCGCGCGGCGACTTTATTATCCTGATTGATTCGTTGGCGGAGTAAAATATCTGCGCGGCAAGGCGGAACAGGAGAAATGAAACTTTCTTCCCTGAGTCGAGGATTTTGTTGAACGACCTCTCGCTGTTGCGGTTATACCTGTAGAACTCGAGGATGCCATAGTTGTGCGAGTGATAGATAACGGACTCCGGCTCGTAGACAATTGAACGCCCTTTCAGGAGCATCTGCCTTGACCATTCCTGGTCCTCGGCCATATTGATGTCCTCGCGGAACTTGTTCTTTTCCCAGAAACTCTTCCGGACGGCGCAGCTTACCGTAGAGAACCACATCAACCTTCTTATGCCGGCCGCCCTTTCTTCAGGCGCGAGGAACCTCAATGAGGCAATGCTTTTTACCGGGGGCATTCCGGTTGCGATATCCAGCGCCATATAAATGTTACAGTTTGTTTTTGCTATGTGCCTGCTGAAAACCCCGGCAGTTTCCTTGTCATTTTCCAGCTGGCGTATAAGCGGCGCCAGCCAGTTCTTGTTTCTCGGCACCGCGTCTCCGTTGAAAAAGACAAGGAATTTTGGAGCGCGCGCCAGCCCTCCGCCGAAATTTCTGGTGCCGCCGTGGCTGAAGGTTTCCGGGTTTCTTTGAATCAACCTTACTGACTTGAAACTTTTTATTATCCCGACCGTTCCGTCCGTTGAACCGGAATCAACAACTATGACTTCATAGGGCTTTGGGAATTTCTGGGAGAGAATAAGCGAGAGCGTCCCGCGGATATTTCCTTCCGCGTTCTTAGTCAGGACGATTATGGAAACCTCCGGCCTATTTGCCACTTCTTACCGCCTTCTTCACAAGTTCCACAAGTTTTCTGCCGGGCGCCGTCTTCTTGAGGAATGCCGCCGTGCCGTATACCGCGATTTTTTTAAATCTGCTAAACGCGCTGTGCGTCACAGGGTCCATCGAATCCGCGAGAGCCCGCTTCAGGAACTCGTAATCAATTCCTTTGATCTTTTGTCCGAGCGGCGAGCGCCTGTACTCTTCATGCGACTTTATGAGCGAGAGCCCGTTATTCTCGCAGTAAGTAAAGAGGTCGCTTCCGGGATGCGGCGTGAAGAATGCCGGGCTGTAATGGTCCGGCTTGATTTTCTTTATCATTCTCACGGTATCCATGGTCTCGCGTTTTTTTTCGCCGGGAATGCCAAGCATGTAGTTCGCCCAGACTTTTATCCCGTATTTCCTGCAGATCTCCGCGGCCCTGATATTGTGCTCCACCTTGGTGCCCTTGCGCAGGAAGTTAAGTATCCGCTGGTTTCCGCTCTCGAAACCTATAATAAACATAAAGAGCCCGGCCTCACGCATCTTCTTTATGGTTTCTTCGTTCCGGCAGATAATATCCGCGCGCGATTGGCAGACGAAGGGCAGTTTAAATCCGCGCTCAACATAGCCGCGGCAGAATTCCTCGACATACTCAACATCCTCGGTAAAGCAATCGTCGTGTATCATCAGGCTTTTAAGCCCGTATTTGTCCCTGAGGGTTTCAAGTTCTGCGAGCAGGCTGGAGACGCTCCTTCTCCGCAGGCCTTTACCGAATATTATTTTTTCCGCGGGCTGGCAGAAACTGCAGTTATAGATACAGCCGCGCGCGGCAATGACCGTCATAAATGGGACCGGAAGCTCTGAAAGTATCGGCGCTTCGTGCCCGCTGTAAAGCTCCCGGTCGGCGAAAGGCAGTTTGTCCAGATCGGCAGGAGTTCCTTTTATGACTCTTTCAACTTTCTTTCCTGCCGCGAGAGAATTCAACAGGTCGGTGAAGGTTATCTCGCCTTCCCCGAGCACCACATAATCGAACTGCGGGTTCGCGGAAACTTCTTCGGGCATGATTGAGGGATGAGGCCCGCCGACAATAACGACGATGGAACTGTCAACTTCCTTGACCAGCGCAGCGCATTTGGTGACCGCGTCAAAATCAACGCTCATCATACTAAGGCCAACAACTCCGGGCCGGCTCTTTTCTATAAGGGCCTTGAATTCTTCGTAACCGGAGAGGAGGCGCAGGTCTATCAGTGATATGGAGTGCCCCGCCTGTTTAGCATAGGCGCTGATTGAACAGAGCCCGTGATGTATCCAGCTTGACTCCATCAGCTCTCCAGTGTTATAGCTCTTAAAACCGCAGGAGCTTATGCTGGCGTCAACAAGTATTGCTTTCATTATTATTCTTTCCTCCGGGTTAATTTACCCCTTATATTTGCTAACAGAAACCTTAGCGGATGCCGGTCCCGGTGTTTAAGCACTTTCCTGTAAGCCTCCAGCTCTTCCCTGAGACTGCTCTGTTTTGACACCTCGGAATTCTCCAGAGAGTCAACAACGGCTTTTCTTTCTTTGCCGGGAAGCGCAAGCAGCGCATCTTTTAACCCCGCCAGGTACTCGTGGCGCAGGAGAAGCGCATAGCATTCAAAAAGCATTTCTTTGGCTGCGCCGTAATTATACAACGGCAAAAGCGCGCCGCCGGTTTTCTCTATTGAAGCGGCAAATTCCCGGGCCGCTTTCAGGGCTTCGCTTTCCCCAAGGTCCAGCTTCTCAATCTCTTTTATATTGTACCTGAACAGGCCTCTGTCGGCGTCATAGTTAAGTATGTTTATCCTCTTGGCAAGTTCAGGATGAAGCCCCGCCAATTTCACCGCGGATCTTCCCATCAGTTTCATTTTTCTCAAGTAGGCCAAAAGATTGCTCTCAACACGGTGTTCCGCGAGCGCGGCAGAATTAAAGAACACGCGAAGACCTTTTTCCGGCAGGCGGCTGCCAAATTCGACATCCTCCCAGCCGTAACAATCAAACCCTTCTTCAAAACCTCCGGCGAGACGGAAATCTTCTTTCCTTATCATAAAGCTGGAGGAATTAAAATGCTCGCAAGAAAGTTCTGCGCCCTCAAGGATGTTTTTATAATCAGGCAGAAGCCCGTAAAAGACTGCGAACTCGCCAAAGAGCGAGGACTTCACGCTTTCAGCAGGAAGCATTTTCCCCATACTAAGCCTGCTCTTGCCTGACTTAACGCATTTTAGATGTTCCGCGATTAAGCCCGGGAGCGACACAACGTCGTCATCCATAAAGAGCAGGAACTCCCCTTCTGTTTCCCTCGAGCCGAAATTACGCGCGGCAGCGGCTCCCGGCTTTTTACAGCCAAGCACCCTTACAAACCCGGGGAAGCCGGCTTTTTCACCGGAGAATAACCGCTGTTGCGGGGAGTTGTCAACAACCAATACCTCCAGGCTCCCGCGGGACGGAAACTGCTTTTCCAAAGCCGCAAGCGCGGCGTCAAGCGTTGCTCTTTCCCCCAGCGTGGGGATTATTACCGATATTTCCAGGTTCATATCTCTATTTTTCCTTTGACCATATCGTTGTAACCGGGTTCTTAATACAGGAGAGCCCCTTTGTCTTGCAGGCGCTCCACGTGTCGAAACACTGCCACCAGCCGCATTTATCACATATAGCCGGCTTCTTAAAGACAAGTTTATTGTGTAATTCCCTGATTCGATTGAGTTTTCTTCCGTTCCAAACCTCAAGAAGCTTTTCCCGTTTCAAATCTCCGAGTTTGTTGCGGGCGAACGCGTCCATATTGCAGAGGGCCACCGTCCCGTCCCAGTAAATCTCCATTAGCAGCCTGAGCGCAGGACAGGGAAAGCGCCCCTTTTCACTGTGTTTAACCGAACCTTCATCGTGGCATTCATCCACCGTCACCGTATCCGCCGTCCTCGACCAATAACTGATAAATCTTTTAAGCCCCTCTTCGTTACCCTTCTGCTTCACGAGGCGTATATTCAAGACCGGCTTCTTTCCGGCACCCCTCAACCGCAGGAACTCCGCGATATTTTCTTTGACCGTTTCAAAATTGGCCCCGACTCTGATCTTCTCGTATTCCGCTTTCGTGTAACCGTCAAGACTGACATCCAGCCGGTCAAGACCCGAGGCGATCAGGCCTTTTGACTTCTCCCGCGACAGGAGCATCCCGTTCGTAGCAAATTGAACGTCGTTTACTCCCGACTTTTTGGCGAAAGAAACCATCTCAACAATCTTAGGATGAAGCAGCGGCTCGCCGTAGCCGTGCAGCACGAGGTTCACCTTCTTGCGTTCCGGCAGCTGCTTTATTACGCGCTTAAAAAGCGTGAACGCCATAAAACCGGAAGCGCGTTTTTTCTTTCCTTCCGGCGCAGAATGAACCGGACACATCACGCACCTTAAATTACAGCGATTCGTCGGCTCTATCGCCACCAACCGGGGGTACCGCGAATCATTCCGCGCAACCTCGCCAAAGAGCCACTGCTTGTCAGCCGTTTCAAGTTCAAAGAAAACACCTTTTGTTTTCCTCAGACCGCCAAGCGCGTGTTTCTTAAGAAATTCAGGAGTCACAACATGCACTTCGGCAGTCTCATAGGGAATGCCCCGGCAGGACTTGAAATAAATATGCTCAGGACCGCCCCCTTTAATTTTCGCCGACATCCTCTCAATCATAGACTCGGAGAATACACCCTGCGCCGGAAAAATAACCGCTGCAGAACCGAACCCCCCTGTCATCAAGGTTTTAGGGAGCTCTCCTTCACGTACAATCTCAGCTCCGAATCTGGAGGCTGCCTTTTTCAAATAGGGAGGAGTCCAGCGCCCTGCAGGCAGGATTACAAAGAATTTGCGCGGGCTTTTGAAATTCTTGAAGAACTTAGAAAGATCTTCGCCTTTTTTTTTGCCTTTTATCCACCCCGCTAAATATCCGGGGAAACCCGGCCTTTGCTCCGCAAGCACGGCAACCGGAGTATTTTTCTTCATACCTTCTCCGGGACGAGAAATTTCCCTATAAGACCTGTCCCGCCGAAAGACAGGTAAAGCTCTTTGCCGGGACCTAAGGCTATGCCGCAGGGAAGCATTGAGCGCTCCAGTCCGAACACACCTACAAGCCGGGGTATGCCCGCAACGCCTGAAATATCATACTCTTTAACGCGCGCGTTCAGATGATCTGCGATATATAGTGTATTTCCCCTGATGGCCATATCGTGCGGCCCGTTAAACTCCTCCGGGCCTTCACCGAAACTGCCAAAAGAAGAGACCGCTTTGCGCTTAGAATCAAAAACCTGCACCCTGTGATTATTAAGATCGCTGACATAAAGGAAACCTCTTCCGTCAAAAACGGCTGCTATGGGAAAATTGAACTCGCCGATCCCGGATCCCTTCTGGCCGAAAGACGTTATTTCCCGCCCCTCAACGGATACTTCAAAGACCTTGTGCAGCCGGCGGTCCGTTACTATAAGCCGGCCTTCCGAAGCGCAAAGCCCGAACGGCTCGACGAATTCCCCGCGAATAACAGAACGAAATGCTCCGTCCCGTGAAAACTTCTGCACGCAGGCGCCGGAAACATCTGAGACAAAAACATCCTTGCCGCTCACCGCGATTCCGGCCGGAGCATAGAGTTTTCCTTCGCCGATTCCGGCAGTGCCAATTTGTTTCAGCAGTTTGCCTGCCGGAGAAAATACTGCGGCGCAGTGTCCCTGCATTGAAGCCGCGAAAACTTCCCCCTCGGGAGAGACCGCCAGTCCGCGAGGCTCTAACACCACCGCCCCCGGCGCATACTCTATAGACCAGGCACTGTCTCTGACCAGCCTAAGGGAGCCCGCCCGTTTTTTTTCGGAATGAGCGATATATGCGTTTACGACTTTCTGCGGTTCGCCCGCTTCAATAATTTTCCCCTTGCCGAGCCAGACTACTTTAGAACAAAGACTTAGCACGCTTCCCAGGTCGTGCGAAACAAAAACTATAGTCTTGCCGCTTTCTTTGAACCTGTCCAGCGCGTCCCGGCATTTTGCCTGAAAGTTCAGGTCGCCGACGGCCAGCACCTCGTCTATCAGCATTATATCTGTGTCGAGATGCATCGCCACTGAAAAGCCCAGGCGGACGAACATCCCCATGGAATAGCGTTTAACGGGCGTGTCAAGGAACTCTTCTATCCCGGCAAAAGAGACGATAGAAGAGAAGGCTTCTTTTATCGCAGCCGTTTTCATGCCCATTATTGAACCGCATAGATAGATATTTTCTCTTCCGGTGAGGTCGGGATGGAAACCGGCCCCGAGTTCTATCAGGGAAGCAACTCTGCCGGAGACTTTCAGTTTGCCTTCGTTTGGCTTCATAATGCCAGCAATAAGCTTAAGCATCGTGGTCTTGCCGGCCCCGTTCTCGCCGATTATCCCTATTGATTCTCCGTCGCCTATCTTAAGATTAAGGTCCTTGAGCGCCCAGAAGGCGTCCGGGTTTATCCGGCGGGCTCTCCCGAAAAGCCTGCCGAGGGTCCCAGAAAGCAGTTCTCGCAGGCTTGTAGCCCTCTCGCCCTTGACGAGCCGCTTTGAAACCCCTATGAATTCAATGGCGTTTTGCATTATATTCTTTCCGCGAAGAGATATTCCAATTTATGAAAGAGCGCCAGGCCCGCAAAAAGCGTGACAAAAGCTATGGCAGCGGCCAATACAAATGGCACCGGGTTATGAATTCCGCCTTCAAAGACTGCCCCTCTGAAAGCGTCTATTAACGGTATCATCGGATTTAGCGCCAGGAGGTTCGTAATCAGCGGATTTGAACTTTTTATCGGATAAATGACGGAAGTGGCAAACATCCAGATGGTTATAACCGAATCAAATATGTATTTGACATCCCGGAAGAACAGGTTCCCCATAGAGAGAAGCAAGGCCAGGCCTGCGGCGAAAGAAAGTTCTACCAGGGTTATTACCGGAAGCCAGAGCAGAGCGAAGGTAAAAGGAATATGGAAAAACGGCAATAATACAAAGAGCACAGCCAGCGACAGGGCGAAATCAAGGAGTTTTGAAAACACCGCCGAGAGCGGGAAAACTTCCCTCGGGAAATAAACTTTAGAAACTAAACTCGAATTGTTGACCAGCACGGGAACTGCGGCAGAAAGGCTTCCCGAAAAAAGCGACCAGACAGTCAACCCGCTGTAGACAAAAAGAAGATAGGGAACCGCTCCGGTGTTTACCGGGGCAAAGCGGTTGAAAACAAAAGTAAAGATAAGCGTCAGCGTCAGCGGAGAAAATATCGCCCAGGCGACTCCGAGCAGCGTTTGCTTGTAACGGAGTTTCAGGTCTTTTTTTATGAGCCCGCCGAGAAGTTCCCGGTACTGCCATATTTCTATCAGGCTTTTCTTCATGGTTTATTTGAAAAATCCGTTAATGGCCTTAAGTATTCTGCCTGCCGCCTTGCCGTCCCCGTAGGGATTGCCGGCCCGGCTCATCTTCCTGTAAATACTCTTAGAGTGCAGGAGACTGCCGCACCATTTCACTATTTTTTTTCTGTCAGTCCCGACAAGGACCGCGTTACCTGCCGCGACGCCTTCCGGCCTCTCTGTGACATTACGCATTACCAGCAGCGGCTTGCCGAGCGACGGAGCCTCTTCCTGCACGCCCCCGGAATCCGTGACAATAAAAAATGCGTTATACATAAGGTGAAGGAAGTTATTATAGTCCTGCGGCGGAATAAGTTTCACATTTCTCAGCCCGCCGAGAAGTTCCTTCACGGGCTGCTGGACATTCGGATTCAGATGGACGGGATAAACTATCAGAACATCTTCTTTTTTCGCGACATCCCGAAGCGCCAGGCAGATATCTCTCATTCCCGCACCGAAATTTTCCCTGCGGTGCCCGGTGACCAGAATCATCCTTGGGTGGGGAGCAATCCCGAAATTTTGTCCGAAGTATTCCCAATATTTCCTGCTGTCTTTTTTGATCTCTTTCAGCCGCATCATAAGCGCGTCTATGCCGGTATTGCCGGTCACGACAATGCGCTTCTTTTCTATGCCTTCCTTTAGCAGTATCTTTGCGGATTCTTTAGTGGGCGGGAAGAACAAATCTGCCGTCTGGGTGATAAGCCGGCGGTATATTTCTTCCGGGAAAGGCTGGTACTTGTTATTGGTTCTAAGCCCGGCTTCCACGTGGGCCACGGGAATCTTAAGGTAAAAGGCCGAAAGAGCTCCGGCAAAAGAGCTGGTGGTGTCGCCCTGGACCACGACAACATCGGGCTTTTCTTTTTTCATAACCGGTTCAAGTTTAGCAATCAGGGAGGCCGTGAGAAACCCGAGAGTCTGTCCTTTCTTCATAACTTTTAGGTCGTACGAGGGTTTGACTCCGAATAGTTTAAGGGTCTGGCGCAGCATTTCCCGGTGTTGGCCGGTTACGCATACTACCGGATGTTTTGTTTTCTTGATCAAAGGAGCCATCTTTACGGTTTCCGGCCTGGTGCCGAAGACATACATTATTTTCATCGCTTCACCCCTTGAAATTATTTATAGCAGCGATCATATAATCCAGCTGTTCCCCGGAGAGTTCCGGGTGTATCGGCAGACAGAGCACTTCCCGGGAAGCCTTCTCGGCCTCCGGCAGGACATCCATATAGCCGGCCTTCATATAAACTTCCTGTTTATGAAGCGGCGAAGGGTAATGCACTCCTGTCATTATTCCGTTAGCTTTAAGATATTCCGCCAATTGATCCCTGTGACTGTGCCGGACAGTGTACTGGTGGTAAACGTGCGAACTCTGCTCGTCAGCGCGCGGAGTAATCACGCCCTTCAAAAGAGAAGTCAGTTTTTTGGCGTTCTTCCTGCGTTTCTCATTCCAACCCTCAAGATATTTCAATTTAACTCTGAGGATTGCCGCCTGAACTTCGTCAAGCCTGCTGCAAACCCCTATCTCGGAGTGCGCATACTTCTTTACGGAACCGTGGTCGCGCAGTATTGAAAGCTTCGCCGCCAGCTCGCTGTTGTTCGTAACCACCATTCCTCCGTCGCCGGCCGCGCCGAGATTCTTGGTGGGATAGAAACTAATACAGCCGGTATCGCCGAAAGAGCCGGTCATTTTACCTCTGTACTTTGCGCCGAGCGCCTGCGCGTTATCCTCTACAACATTAAGACCATTATTCTTCGCAAGGGTCATTATCAGGTCCATCTCCGCAGGCTGCCCGTATAGGTGCACGGGTATGATTGCTTTTGTGCGGTGAGTTATGAGCTTTTCAAGTTTAACCGGATCAATATTGTAGGTGTCCGGGGTGATGTCGCAAAAAACCGGCTTGGCTCCGCACATTGAGACCGTTTCAGCGGTTGCAAAGAAAGTGAATGCCGGAACTATGACTTCATCCCCTTCCCTGATGCCAAGCACCTTAAGGGAAAGGTAAAGCGCGTCTGTCCCTGAATTCAAAGCCACCGCGTGCTTAACCCCGGAATACTTCGCTATTTCTTCTTCCAGTTTCTTGACTTCCGGTCCGTTGATGAAAACTCCTTCTGAAAGGACCTTGATGACCGCGCTGTCAAGCTCGGCCTTTATGGTGTTGTACTGCGCCTTAATGTCTATAATCGGTATTTGCATAATTGGGGCTCCTGAATAAATGGTCTATAACGTTATAACGTTCTTAACGTTTTTAACGTAAACATCTTCCAGAAAACATAGCATCATCTAATTGAGGTTACTTTACGCCCTGGATATCGCTTTTTTGCCGTATTTCGCGCACATCTCCCGTATACCGGCCGTAATGGAGCTCGTTCCTTCTGACCAGACTCCCCGAAATATCCTTATCCCCTGTCCTGATGCGGAAATCCTGGACTAAGCTGACTTCGAAATTGTCCGGGATGGGAGCCGGCTTTAGCACTTTCATCCCAAAGGTGAACTTCCCCTCATAATCGGTATTGAAGCCCTCCATCTTGAAATTGAAATACTCCGGTGGAAGCTTTAGAGCATTTTTAGCCATCTTAAGACCCTCTTCAATATGAATGCCTTCCGCCTGAAGCGGCTTGTTGAACTGGTCGATTACCTGGTAAATAATGAAGAGCGAGTAGCCGTAAAGCTCAGGACCTGATTCCTGTTTCAAATCGCGCTTTAGCTCTTTCAGCGCGAGCGGCTGGAAGACTGTGAGTGTTTTCACCGCAGAAACGGACTTGCTTTCCGTGCCGGAAACGAGAGTGTAGATCAGCATCGCTTCATTGCCGCCTTCGGCGCGGCTGCTCCGCCTCGCTTTGACCCTTATTTCAGGTTTATTTATATCTTCGGGATGCAAGGCTAAATCGTCTCCCTTAGCCAGCACCCACTTGTACTTAGTCCCTTCCGGCTGATTGGGAGCGGCGCGAAAGAACCTGGCAGGGCCGGGGCCGTCCGAGTAGTTCAGAATGATATCGGAATTAAAGCTCCCGCCGAGCACAAGCAGCCGTCTTGAACCCCAGCCAATCACGGCTCCTGCCGTGTCTTTGCAGGTAGCGGTAATTGCAACCGGATTTTTGGACGAAGGAAGCGCGGGCGCAGTCCAGTTCACCTTCGAAGAGTCTCCGGAAAATATACCTCCGGCGCCTCCGTCATCCCAGGTAAACTTAAGGCCCTCATTCCCCTCAACAGTAAGCTCCACAGCCTCGCCTGCCGGGACAATTGAACCCGGAGCCTTTATGTCAAAGGCTCCCGCACAAAAAGCAACGGACAGCAATAGCAGCAACAACGCAATTTTCTTCATCCGATCTCCCTTATCTTTTCTTCTGCAGGCTTCTCAGCAGGTCAAAGAAACCCGGAAAAGAAGTTCCTATGCAGGCTGTATCAGAAATTATTGTTTTGCCGGAAACTGCCTGGCCCAGCACCGCAGCCATCATCGCTATTCTGTGGTCTCCGTAACTCTCGGTTCTCGCGGCTTCAAGACCCGCTCCGCCGTAGATTATCATGCCGTCCGGAAGCTCTTTTGTTTTAACCCCGAATTTTGCCAATTCCGAGCAGACCGTTTTTATGCGGTCGCTTTCCTTAACGCGAAGCTCGCCTATATCGCGAAAGATTGTTTTTCCTTTCGCCGACGAGGCCGCTGCCGCAAGCGCAGGTATCTCATCTATCAGCCGCGGGATAATACTGCCACCCACGGTTACGCCTTTTAGCGGCGCGTATTCAACCGTGATATCCGCCGAAGGTTCCGCTTTTCCGCCTCTCATATTTTTGAGTCTGATATTGGCGCCCATACGCTTTAGGACTTCAAGCACCCCTGTTCTAGTCGGGTTGATTCCGACATTAAGCAGAGTAATTTTCGAGCCCCGCACAATACTGCCGGCGACAAGAAAAAAGGCGGCCGAGGAAATATCGCCCGGAACCTCAATGTTTGTTCCTTTAAGGCGCTGCCCGCCCCTCAACGACACCTTGTTGCCCTTGACCGAAAGTTTCACCCCGAATTTCACAAGCATCCGCTCGGTGTGATCCCTTGACTTTTGCGGCTCAGAAACCGTTGTTTTTCCTTTCGCGTAGAGCCCGGCAAGGAGGAGGCAGGATTTTACCTGCGCGCTCGCCACTTTTGACCGGTAATTTATGGAACTGAGTTTTCCGCCCGTTACCGTAAGCGGGGCGAAATTTCCTCCGTCCTTTCCCGTAATTTTCGCGCCCATCCGCCGAAGAGGCTCAGTCACGCGTTTCATGGGACGGCCGCGAAGCGACGCATCCCCGGTTATCTTCGACGAAAAAGGCTGCCCGGCGAGAATTCCCAGCATCAAACGCGTAGTGGTTCCGGAATTTCCCGCGTCAAGGACCCTGCGGGGAGCTTTCAGACCAAAAGACCCGGCGCCTTTAATTTTAACATTGCAGCCTTTCCTTTCAATCGCAACTCCCAGCGCCTTAAAACAGCCGATAGTAGAAAGACAGTCGCCGGATTCAAGAAAGTTTGAAACGCGGGTCACTCCGCCGGCTATTGAGCCAAACATCACAGCTCTATGGGAAATTGATTTATCCCCGGGTATCTTTATCCTGCCGGAAAGCCCGAAGGAGCCGCAGACAGTATTCGAATTCTTCATTATCTATCAACCCCAATTTGACCGATGCGATTATAGCTTAAGCAGTGTCATTCCGGATTTCTTATCAAGTTCTCTGACTGCCCGGGATTCAAGCTCCATAAGAATGCCTTCCAGGACAATATAGGTTTTGCTATTCTTTCTGAGGCAACCGACCATCGCCTTCTTTCCCCTGCCGAGGCTCATATGCAGGTGTATTTTTGGGTTTCCTTTTTCCGAAAAAAGCGTTCCTATGCCTACAACTTCATGCGCTCCTTTTACCGGAACAAACCAGGGATCCGGAGGGAGCACCGTTTTTTTTGGCCCGGTCACGACATCGCATTTTTCGATCGCGCCGATAAGATAAAGGATTCCGGACTTAATCTTTTCCTTCTTTGCCATAGAATAGAGCGATTCAAGCACATCGTCCCCGTTCTCTATTTTCACCACAAAGACTCTCTTTATTTTAGCCGAAGAATATTTCATTTTAGTTTTCCCCTCATCCTGCTTGCCTTTGCCAGAAGCGGCAGAAGTTTCCTGCTCCCTGCGTTCTTTTTTATTTTCCTTAGGGCCGAGATAACTTTGTCTATTCCGAGCACGATATTTTTCCTGTTGGAAGAGGCTATCTCGCACCAGAGTTGCGGGCTTCCCGCGGCAATGCGCGTAGTATCGAGAAAACCTTTACCCAGAACACTCTCCCTCTTTTTATCGCCGTTTAGCACGGCCAGAACCAAAGCCGAGGCCGTAAAATGCGGCACGTGGCTGGTCAGAGCCAGCGTCCTGTCATGCTCGAAAGGCGACATAAGCATAACCCTGCAGCCGAGGCTCTTCCAGAACGCCGCGACGGAATTAACTGCTTTGCTTTTTGCGCCTTTCGCCGGAGTAACGATGCAAAGCGTTCCCCGAAACATCCTGCCGTCGGCATTGCCAACCCCGCGTTTGTGAGAACCCGCAATAGGATGAGAACCTACAAAGAAAACTCCGCGCGGAAGTTTTGCCGAACTTTTAACTATCCTTTCCTTTGTGCTTCCCGCATCTGTAATTATGCAGCCCGGTTTCAGGTTTGGCGCGATCTTTGCAAAAATATTTTCAATATGAACGACAGGCGTGCAGATAATGACAAGGTCTGCCTCTTTGAGCGCAGAATAATCGGTAGACCAGGAGGAAACCGCTTTTTCCTTAAGGGCAAGACGAAGTTTCGCGCGGTTTCTGCCGATTCCGATAACGTTGGAATAGCTCCGCCCGGCAAGCAAAGCTTTGCCTATGGAGCCTCCTATCAGGCCTGTGCCTATGACTGCGGCTGTCTTTTTCATAATTATCCATTTTACTATATTCCGAGCACGTAAACTACTGCGGAATTGCCTGAAAACACTTCAAGAAGAGATTACCCGCCGGCCTTGAGTCCGGAATAATTAATGTTGACCAGGGTTTTCAGGATAATTTTCTTGAGGGAAGGATTATTTGCCGAAGCGCATTTTACGAAGACCGGGATCCTGTCTTTTCTGGCTTCAAACTCGCGAAATTCTACCGGGCCGGTGAACCTGCCGCCTGTCCAAATATCCATCCACTCCCCTTCCGGAAGATATATGCTGCGCTTCTCGACGGGGCCAAGCACTGGGGCAACGAGCAGATCCTCGCCGAACATATACTGGTCTTCTATCGTCCTTACCCTCTTGTCCTGCGGAAAATCAAGATAGAGGTGGCGCATCAGAGGAAGCCCGTTCTTTACGCATTTTTTGGCCTCCTCGTTTAGGTATTGAAGCATAGCGTAGCGCAACTCCATATAGAACCTGTAAATTGCCCTGACTTCTTCCGGAAATTCATACGGCCAGGGAACGGTTCCGTGAATCTGAACGACAGGGGAAAATACCGCCAGCTCGATCCCTCTTATAAACACCTCAGTCTCATCATCTTCTATACCCTCGCGTTTTGGTATATAACCGCCGAGATCGTGCGCCATGAAAGGAATTCCGGAAAGCCCGGAACTGAGTGACGCCGAGACAATAGCCCGAAGTCTCGTCCATTCCCTGCTCTGATCGCCCATCCAGATGAAGTGATACCTGTTGGAACAAATCCCGCCCCCGCGCGAGAAGTGCACGCCGCCCTCAGGGCGTTTGGAATTAAAATTCCCGTGCATGAGAATATTGTATTTGACCGGGTAGTACTGGTGAAGCCCCTTCGTATTTTTTAGACCTTTCAACACCACGCCGTCTTCAGGCACTTCTTCGTTAAAATCTATCTTCGCGCCGTCAAGCTGGATCTCTTTCAGGAGTTTTCCCCAGACCCCGTTCAGCCACCAGTCAACGGCTTTCTCGTCGGAAATATCAAGGAATACTGATACTTTCCTGTCAGGCGCGTCGCCGGGATTGTAATGTTTTGCTTCCTTGACCTCAACCCCGCCTTCCGCATTCTTTATAAAATATTCTTCCTTCGCTCCGTGCCATTTCCAGTTCTCTTTCTTCATCCGGCCGCAAGATTCGTAGACCATCACCTTCTTTCCCATTGAGTGGAGTTCCGCCACAATCTCTTTCAAACCGGCGTGCGTGGAACCGTCATACGGCTCCCAGCCTTCCATAAGTATTACACCCCAGGGGAAATTATTTTCCTTGAGTTTTGCAATCACGCCCCTTACTTTTTCAGGCGTAGAAAGCTCGCGCAGCCTCTCGTGCCTGCAGATCCAGGGTTCAAAACTCCATTTGGGGGGCAGGGGCGTCTTGCCGCAGAGGACCGAGAACATCTTAACGAGCATCTTCGGGTCTCTTTCAAGAAAAACATAGACATCGAGCACCGGACTTTCAGAAACAACGTGGATGCGGTTAGGCTCCATCTTCCCCACATTGAAACTCGCGGCCTCAAACCTGTTGAAGAAGAGGGCGTAGCCGGAGGTGCTGAAGAAGAAGGGGATAGGCACATAACTATTATCTTCTATTTCATTCCAGCGGTCCTCTGCCCAAATACGGAACTCTTTTCCGCGCTGAGAAACTCCGTTGAAGCGCTGGCCCAGCCCGTAAATGAATTCTTTTCTGTCAAGCGTGACCGAAATATTTGAGCCGTTGTTAAACGCGGAGGCTTTCTGGAGAGAACAAACGGTTTGCTCGGATTCATTTATAAATACGGCCTTGAAATTCTTCTTTGAGATCAAAACCGCGTACTTTCCGGCAAGCGGCTTGACTGAGATTACATTCTGGCTCACTTCAAGAATAGCGAGTTCTTCTTTTGGCTCCCGCGAACCGCCGTCAATTTCGGAGGCAATGGTCTGAACCGCCCCGCGCGTTTCCGCGGATTGAATGCGGCAGATATTAGCTGCCGGAAAAGTAAAGATCAGCCCGTGCGCGAGATATTGCTTCTGGCTTTTTGACATTCAGCCTCCAACAAAGAAAACCAGGTTGATTATAGCAGGATTATTGGCGCGCGCAAAAGCATTAATAGCGCTTTAAAAACAAGCGTTTAATCACTTTCACTGCAGATGTTTCTATTCAAGCAATTTTGAATGTCCCCTTACGAATTCAAGGATATCTTCGGCGTCTTTTTTGTCTTTACAGCCCACCGTGAGAAAAACATTGCGCTCCTTGAGCTCTTCAATATGGGCCCGTACCTGCGAGCTGTTTGAATGAATCAGCAGATTGTGCCCGGCCGTAGCCGAAAATATCCGTCCCAGATCTTCGATAGGGGCTTTCGTCTTGGGATCCATCGATATCTCAAGCAGGGAAAGGCGCGGCAAAGAACAAAGACTCGGGAAATAATGCATCTTTTCATTATGCAGGTGATACATTGCGTGGTCATATTTTTCCAGAATACGCTTTTCGTAGGGATAGCCAAAGGTTTCGTATACTTCCGGAGAGCAGAGCATCGCGGCGTCATTTGAAAGATGGCCAATGGTGTTTTCCGGCATCCAGCCTCCCTCGCACAGGAGATGCGCCCTGCCTCCGTCAATATCATCGGCCCAGGAGAGCTGGCGCCTGAAATACCATTCAACCGCTTTGGTAAGGAATTCCATAAGGCGGTGGCAAAACTCCGGCTCAAGCAGAAAATCGGTGTAAATTTCGTTCCCTCTCAAAGCATCTGCCAGGTCCATCGGCGTCATCATCCCGCGCGTTGAAAGATAAAAGGTCCCGTCCTTTTTGCTCCTAAGATACTCGTATCCCTCTTTCATATACCGGAACCACCTGGTGTTTTCGCTGAGCGTCAATTTATCGATATCCCCGGGTTCTTTTATTATAGGCACAGGCAGGCAGGTGTCTTTCTGAAGGTGAACCTCCATTCCAAGCCAGGCAGAATGCTCGGCTATCCCGAAATGAGGGCAGACAACCGGAAGCGTGTCATCGTCAATCCCTTCTTTGAAACGGAAATACGGACGGTTCCTCTTTAGCTTCCAGTCAAGCCATTCGCTCAACTGCCGGTCAAGGTCAAATTCATAGAGCGGCGGGATTTCAGGCCTCTCAACGGGAGCCGACACGCTTACCAGAAAATGCCCCGGCTCTTTTTTTGCGTAAAATGCCCTTGCGCGTTTTACAACTTTGGCCGTATGCTCATTAAGGTTCACAATTTCCTCCGAAAATCCTGCTATTGCCGCATGCGGATTTTTCTGTTATTATTTATAGACTAACGAGCCATAGGAGCCAATATGAACCCCGAGACAGTAAAAGAATTCATTGCCAAACACCCTAAATGCGATTGCCCTCTGACATCCTGTGAGCAGCACGGCAAGTGCTTTGAATGCGTGATGGTGCACCGGCACTACGGCAACCACGTTCCCCACTGCCTCCAGTTCATGCTTAAAGATAAAATAAAAGAACTCGCGAAACTGGCCGAAATCACTATCCCTGAAAAGAAGTAATTTCGTTGCTCCGTCGGCCGCCCCGCGGATTGTGGCCTTATCGGCCCACTGTCTTCCGGCTACGGTCCTCAATTTCCACTGTGCATCCGACCCTCTAACCATCTGACCTTAGGCATTATCGCTCCGAGCAACTCTTCCCCCCTATCGCCCAATCTTCTTTCGCCACCTGCGTAACAACGATTTGCACCGCTTCCGGCGGGCATTTAATTGCATCCATAATGCCTTCCGTGACTTTTTGAACCATCTTCTTTCTTGTTTCGGCTGGCACACCCGCCCACATCTTTATCTCTACGAATGGCATATTCCCTCCCGGCCTGAGGCCTTTGGGCCTATTATAGCATAAAAACCCCGCCAATATTCTATGCGCATAGCAACAAATGCTAAACAATTCGCAACTCAAACACTTGGCTTGGCAAGCCGGCGGGGATATAATGAAACTCTTCGGCCTAAGGCCGGGGCCTTCTTTGGCTCAACGAACAAATCTCCAGACAGGAGAACTAATGGCACATATAAATGAACCGGCAAAGAAACTCAGGATAGCGGGCAAATACGATGTCCTGGTCTGCGGCGGCGGCCCCGCCGGAATAGGAGCGGCGCTCTCCGCGGCCAGGAACGGCGCAAAAACTTTGCTCGTCGAGCAATCCGGATTTCTTGGCGGGATGGGAACGGGGGCGCTGGTCCCGACTTTCGCCCCTTCAGCAATGAGCGGAGCTCCTCTCATAAAAGGTATACACGCCGAAATCCTGGCTTTGCTCGGAATTGGGGACGGCTCCAATGACACCTGGCCTCCCCTAGATCCCGAGAAGACAAAATACGCCGTTGACCGCCTAATGAAAACAGCCGGAGTTGAAATACTTTTTTTTACCAGGATCTCCGGGGTCATAAAGACAGGAAGGCGCCTCGAGCATATAATAGTAGAGAATAAATCCGGCAGGCAGGCATTAAAAGCAAAATATTTTATCGATTGCACGGGCGACGCGGATGTGGCGGCAATGTCGGGCGCGAGCTTCAAAAAAGGCGACAGAAAAGGCGCGATGCAGCCGGCAAGCAACTGCTTTACCGTGGCCGGCATAGACGATGAAAAGTTCGAAGCGATCAGAAAGAAAGACAACTCGCACGACCTTAAACTTTCAGATATCATGCGCTCGGACGAAGGGAAAGCTATACTCCCTATAATTCCCTCCGGAGAATACAGGTTCCTGCTTGAAACCAAATTTGAAAAAGGTTACTGGGGCTTCAACTTCGGGCACATTTTCAACGTTGACGGAACGGACGCCAAGGACCTTTCAGCCGCCGCGCAAAAAGGCAGGGAAATCGCGAATAATTTCATCGCCTACGCAAGAAAGAAGTTCCCGGGTTTTAAAAACGCCTTTCTCGTCAGCGTCGGACAAGCCCTCGGAATCAGGGAGACCAGGATCATAGAAGGCGAATACACCTTGACCGTTGCCGATTATATTAAACGGACGAAATTTCCGGATTCCATAGCGGTTTATGACTACCCCATAGACATGCATCAAACCGACAAGTCCCTGAAAGCTTTTAATAAAAGTCATAAAGCGTTTACGCAGGATTTCTTGCTTTCTCCGGGGGAATACTATTCCATTCCTTTCCGCGCATTGATTCCCAAAGGGAAGGATAACCTGCTCGCAGCCGGCAGATCTATATCCTGCGACAGGCAAGTCCAGGCGGCGACAAGAGTAATGCCTCTTTGCGTTGCAACCGGAGAAGCCGCAGGGCTGGCGGCCGCGATGGCCGTAAAGAAAGGCAACAGGTTCAGGGATACCGACACAAAACTTTTGCGGGAGAAACTAATAAAGCAGAGCGCCAGGGTTGATTAAATTCTTACGGAGGAAACATGAAACACATCACAGAACCGAAGAAGAAACTGCCCGTTTACGGGAATTTTGATGTCGTAGTCTGCGGCGGCGGACCCGCCGGGTGCGCTTCGGCTCTCTCTGCCGCAAGGAACGGGGCAAAAGTCCTGCTCCTTGAACAGACAGGATGTCTGGGCGGAATGGGAACCTCCGGGCTTATCCCCTGTTTTGCGCCTTATACATACGCGAAAGAACCGCTGACAAGAGGCATTGCCCTGGAAGTTCTGGAAAAACTTAAAGCGCTGGACGGGGTTGGAAACAGCCCCAAGAGCTCCACTTCCTGGATAGGAATTGACCCTGAAAAACTCAAACTCCTCTACGACAATCTGTTGGAAGAGTCGGGGATAAAGGTTCTCTTTTTTACGGCGGTCTCGGGTGTTATTAAGAACAGGGGAAAGATTACTGCCGTCATAATCGAAAATAAAAAAGGGAGGCAGGCCGTCACCGGGAAAACCTTCATAGATGCCACCGGCGACGCCGATATTGCCGCAAAAGCAGGCGTACCTTTCAAAAAAGGCGACAACAAAGGGAAAATGCAGCCGGTTACCGTCTGCTTCTCCGCGGCAGGCATAGACTCAAACAAGTTTAAAATACTGCGGAATGCGACTTTCAAAGGTAAAAACAGCCTGATGACCGAGAAAACCCTTACTTCAGCCGAAGGTAAATCTCTCCCGCGGCTTAAATTCGGCGAATACAGGTTCATAGCCCAGAAAGACCTGGGCGGCGGCGTTTGGGGGTTCAACTTCGGACATATATTCGATATTGACGGGACAGACACGGACAGGCTGTCCTTTGCGATTGCGTACGGAAGAAAGATAGCGAACAATTTTATCGCTTACGCGAGAAAACATATCCCGGGGTTCAAAAATGCGTCTCTTATCCAGACCTCGCAGATGCTTGGCGTACGGGAAACAAGAAGAATAAAAGGGCTTCATATGTTTACTTTCAAGGATTATATGTCACAAAATAAGTTCAGCGATACCATCGCAGTTTATGATTACCCCATAGACATACATGTTCCCAAAAAGTCCAGGTCAATCTTCAACAAAATGGAAAGGGAGTTCACCAAGGATTTCGTTCTGCCTTATGGAAAGTATTACAGCGTGCCGTTTCGGTCTCTGGTACCGGTAAACATTGATAATTTGCTTGTGGCAGGAAGGTCCGTCTCGACAGACAGAATAACCCAGGGGGCGCTCCGCGTAATGCCGCTCTGCCTTTGCATGGGGCAAGCCGCGGGACTCGCGGCGGCCATGGCCGTAAAGAAGGGAAACAGCTTCAGAGATACCGACACAATGCTTCTCAGGGAAAAACTTACAAAGCAGGGCGCAAGGGTTGATTAATTTCTTACGGAGGAAACATGAAATATATCACGGAACCAAAGAAGAAATTGCCGGTCTACGGAAACTTTGATGTTGTGGTCTGCGGCGGCGGACCCGCAGGGTGCAGCTCGGCTCTTTCCGCGGCAAGAAACGGTGCAAAAGTCCTGCTAATAGAACAGGCAGGGTGTCTGGGAGGAATGTCAACTGCGGGGCTTGGGCCTACAATGGCGCCATTTACCAATTCAAGAGAACCTTTTATAAGGGGGATTGCCCTTGAAGTTTTAAACAGGCTCAAAGAGACCGGCGGAGCAGGCGAGACTCCAAAAAGCTCGACAATGTGGCCGACAATTGACTCGGAAAAGATGAAACTGTTGTATGACACTCTCCTGGAAGAAGCCGGGGTTAAAGTCCTGTTCTTCACGGGTGTTTTCAATATACTCAAGTCAGGAAACAGAATAAAAGGAATCATTATCGAGAACAAAAACGGCAGGCAAGCAGTTACCGGGAAAACTTTCATTGATGCGACAGGCGACGCGGATCTTTCGGCAATGGCCGGTGTACCGTTTGAGAAGGGCGACAGCAAAGGAAGAATGCAGCCGGTAACCCTGTGCTTCACGGCGGCCGGCATAGACTCGGAGAAGTTTAAAACCCTCCGGAATGTAACCTTCAAGGGATCGAACGCCAAAATGACAGAGGCCACTATTCACCCTTATCTGGGTAAATCTCTTCCCGATATGAAATACGGCGAGTACAGGTACATAGTCAACAAGAACCTCGGGAACGGGGTCTGGGGTTTTAATTTTGGGCACGTTTACAATGTGGACGGGACAGACGCGGACAGCCTGTCTTTTGCCATGTCCTACGGCAGGAAAATAGTCAATAATTTCATCAAACACGCCAGGAAACATATCCCCGGGTTTGAGAACGCGCAGCTGCTCCAGACGGGACAGTTGATGGGCGTCAGGGAAACCAGAAGGATAAAGGGAGTTTACAAATACACCATTGGCGATTACACCTCTTTGAAACAATTTGACGATACTATTGCCGTCTATGATTATCCCGTGGACGTTCACGCCCCCACAAAATCAAAAAAACTGTATAAAAAACACGAGAAACAATTTACAACCGATTACGTGTTGCCGGCCGGAAAACACTACAGCATTCCTTTCAGGATAATGGTGCCCGTGAAAATTGACAACCTGCTGGTCCCGGGAAGGTCTATTTCCGCGGACAGGCTTACGCAGGGGGCTCTCAGGGTCATTCCTCTCTGCCTGGCATTCGGCGAAGCGGCCGGCCTTGCAGCGGCAATGGCCGCAAAGAAAGGAAACGCGATAAAAGATACGGATTTTGCGCTACTCAGGAAGAAACTCAAAGCGCAAGGAGCAAAGGTCGACTGATCAGCCAAAATTAATCTTGCGGTAAACGCCGGGGTAGGACCCGGTCTTTCTGAAAAAAGCGCGGCTGAAAGAACTTAAGTCGCGGTAACCGCAGCTGTAAGCTATTTCTGACAGACTCAAGCCGGGGTTCTTCATAAGGACCCCGGCTCTTTTTATTTTCAACGTATTCTGATAGTCCCTGAAACTCAATCCTTTCTGCGCCTTAAACACCCTTGTGTAATAATATTTGCTGAGTCCGGCGCTTTTGGCTGCAAACCCCAATGTGACGTTCTCCGGAGACGCCGTTTCCAGCCACTTCACGGACGCATCAATGATATTCTTCATTCTTGCGCTCCTGAGGTTGGCAACTCCTGCCGCAAGCACGCCTGCGTTCCCTGACCGCATGCCGGCCCGGAGCGACTTTAGCTCTTTTTCCCAAGCTTCTTTGCTCTCCGCGTCAATTATGAAATGGGCAAGAAGTTTCAGCATATTTGACGCGTTGGACAGCCCCTTATTTGACACCACCCGGACCTTTTCAATAAGTTTTGCCGCCTTCTTTCCGTCGAGGCCTAAAGACTGAAGGCGCGCTATTATTCTCCGCTTCCTTGCTTCCGAAGGAGCGCTGAAAAAAACCTGGCCGGCAAGTATACAGCCGAGGTATTTGCCCCGGGAAATGACGGGTAGCACTATTTCGTCGAGTCCCGCGTGGCATTTTTTCACAAACGGTTTTCCAGCCCTTTCCGCGGCCCCGAGGCCTTCATGGTCTGTCCTAAAACAGACGGCATAAGAGGGTTTGGTGCTTTTTACGAAGGCGCAGTAGGGGCTTTTATGCAGGAAGGACGAACTGTCAACGGAAAGAGCCTTGCTGCCTTCCGACCGTTCTTTAAAATCATAAAGACAGACAGTAAGGCCCGTGGTTTCTTCGAAGGTCTTTAGAAAGTCCCTCAGAGCTATGTTTCCTACCGGAAATATACGCCGCCGCATGGCATATTGTAGCAACAAGTGCTAACAAAGGCAAGGGCCGGCCTAAAACGCCTATTTGCCTTTTGAAATCAGCTTGACCGCTATATCCGCTTCAAGCCCGGCGATGATATCGATCCCTTTGGCGTTTGGATGCACATTGCTCCACCAAGTCTTGTCAGGATCGTTAAGATGGGCCGTGTCCTTGCTGTCGTCCACAGTTACTTTATCGGCGCGTATCCTAAGGTCCCAGCTCCCGGCCTCGGTTGCGGCTTTGAGCGCCTCGCTTACATCTCCTAGCGCGTAGCCCTCTTCCTTGGCGAAAGCCCTTATGGTATCAAAAACATCCTTTGTGCCTTCGTTCGGCGTCTTGCTTACGGTGTGGTTCGGGTCCGTGTACATCGCGGTCTCCACGGCTATTTGTACTCCCGGATAATCCTTCTTCAATCTTTCGCAGAGATTCTTCAGTCTTTTCTTGAACTCTTCGGCGGAATAATTATTTTTATCGTTTGAACCGTACCTTATGAAAACAAGGTCCACCTCTTTATTCGCTTTTATAACCTGGTCGTAACGGCTGTAGAAATGAAAACCGTCTATGTCTTTTTCAATGAAGTTTGATTTCGCTCCGGGCCCTATGGATTCCCCGCCCTGCCCCCCGTTCACCACTTCAAAAGTCTTGTCCGGAAGCAGCGTTTTGAGCTTTTCCTTCAGCCTGGATTGAACCTGGTCCTTCACGGGAAGATACGGCGTATTCACGG
>Ga0209083_1001638_pt1 | contig 24530 bp, 28 predicted proteins | sample AM7aDNAmetaG_FD_184132 | JGI IMG/M metagenome (GOLD analysis project Ga0209083, IMG submission 184132) | Freshwater microbial communities from Finland to study Microbial Dark Matter (Phase II) - AM7a DNA metaG (SPAdes) (version 3) | ecosystem: Environmental > Aquatic > Freshwater > Lake ...
TTCTTAAGATTATATTACAAGGGGAAACTATCGTCAGGATTTTAGATGCCCATGCGCCATGATACGCTTACGAGGGAACCACTGTGATTACTTTTGGTACCGTTGTCATGATCGCCAACAGGCACTTCGTGCCCTCGCAAAGACGGGATTGTTATATTACTGGAATGTTACTAAAAGTCTAACCTGGCATATCTAACCAGGTTAGAAATATCTGTTAAGAAATTGACGGGGGTTAAGAATAAGGGTCTTTAAATAGGTCTTCGTAGGATAATGCGCCAAATTCCCGGTTATTAGACACTCTGCTTTTCCGGATATCGCAACCTCGAGAAAAGGCTCATCATCCCGATCACGCAGATGTTTCTCTAAAGGCACTGCGGCTACGGGAATGCCGACATGCTCAAGATAATCAAGAAGGTTATTAGTAAGGGTCTTGTCAAAATCAAATTTTGGCCTTCGCAATACATCCTCATACTCAGATAATATCCGCGCATCATAAAGTAGTTCTATGCCACCAGATACAATGATACGAACCATTTCACTGCTTGCGCCATATGGAGAGAGCAATCCCGAAACAAGGACGTTTGTATCCAATACCACTCTCATCCATTCGGCCTTTCGCTACGTGCTTTTTTAATCTCATCGTTAATTTCTCGGAGGTTAATTAGATGCTTCCTCTTCTTGACCGAGCGGATCTGTAGTTCAGTCACAGAGCTTGTAACCCGGGAACGTCGTATCGCAGATAACGACTCCTCCAGCGAATCTTCTGATATAGCCATCATAATAGCAATTGGCTTACCATTCGATGTAAGGATCATCTCTTTGAGCTTGATAAGGTCATTCTGTATCTGGCGGGATTTTGATCTGAGATCCCTTATAGTGACAAATTTCATAGTTACCTCCTGTCACCTATAAGTGTACACTATTGTAACACGATTGTCAACCATCCTGAAGATCGTTTGAAGTCTAACCTGGCATATCTAACCAGGTTAGAAAACGTCCCTTAGCTTTCCTTTAATGCCCTCGAGCGTGAACTAAGGCATGCTCTATCTCTCCGACTTTTAAATATAGGTTGGCAATGTAGAATGTCGTGCTGATGACCCATATTATAATCGTAATGATAAGTATTTTAATGTAGATAGGCTTAATTGGCTTCATCTTATACCTCCGTTATTCTATCAAATGTCAGTGGCTCTTTTGTTGCGTTAATTTTTTTATGCTCTTTAGATCCGGATCAAAATTCTCGAATTTTAAGAATTGACATATAAGATTGAAAATGGGCCTGAGGGCCCGGTTGCGAAGCTTAGCATAAATATAAAGTGGGATAAACTCAAATCCCAGTCTTCTCTTTGGCTCATAACCGGTGGTACCCATTTCATATTTTTTTATACCATGTTTTATGCACCAATTTAATGTATCTCTAAATTTAATGAAGTAAAGATGGTGCGTATGCGCAACCGAATAGTCAAACCCAACGTAATAATCGATCATGACATCCTGCGAGGACAAACAAAACAAGAATGCGACTAATTTTCCATCTATTCTCCACAGAAAATATTTAGTCTGCTTCGGCATGATCTTGGATACATTTCTGAAAAAATCAATAGATAGTACTTCAAATTGCATGTCATGCTTATCAACAATATCGAGATAAAGCCTGTACAGGTCATGCAGAGCGCTATCTTCGAGCGTATCCACTATTTCCAAATCGATCGCAATGTGGTTGTCTACTTTTTTAAATTTTCTTCTCAAATCGTACCTCGTCGCGCCGCTCAACGTCTTTAAATATTCGTCGAAGGTCTTAAAGCGAATGTCGAGTTCGGTCCATGGAAGGCTGGTAAGTTTTGAAAAACCTTTCTTTCTTAAAGGGTCGAGCGCCTTATTATAAGTTTTATCAAAATCTTTGAAGGCAATTATTGCAACCTTGTTCTTCTTAGCTATCTGTTCCATGCGGCGAAGAATAACACGCATACAGTCCGGATGATCCCCTATGCCGATCCTGCCCTGGCCAAGAGGCGTGCCGCAAATAAGGGCCTTTAGGTTAAAGATATTCGGCATACGTTTTTTAATGGCGTTTGTTATTCGTTTTATAGGTCCGGATATACTGGTATCCAGCGAATAGTTCATTAGGAAGCAGGGAGCCGCGCAAATAGGCGTTGCGCGGTGATAGACCATTATGTAATAGAAAGAAAACTGCCCGAGGTTTGATTCATCCAGGGTCTTAAAATAATCATAGCTCTCAAGGACATCTGGAAAAACCTTATTCCAGTCGCCGACGGGTATGTCGGATATCTTTTTTACCACTTTTGTCTTAAGCCCTAGCTTCTTGCGCCGGGGTGATACTATCATAAAAGATATCCCTTATACCGTTAATATTCTTCTGCGGGTTTCCGTTGAATTTTAAGAACTAAGGAGCTTTATTTTGTTATTGCGGAAAAATTTTTCAATACCATCCTTATAATCTTTGCTCGTCACGAAGACATCGTCGTCATGGCTTCCGTTATACGAGATGCATTGCTTAGGGGCCGGCGCTATTTTATACAGAAGCTCAGCCTGGTCATAAGAGACCACCTCGTCATCCAGGCCATGCACTATCAGTTTCGGTATATGAATATTCCGTATCTTAGATAGGGCATCGAATCGTCCGTGCAGTAAGAATCCCACCGGCAAGAACGGATATAGGTCATGCGCTTCGGTCTCAAAAGAGACGAAGCTAGATTGAAGGATCAGGGCTTTCACTTTTCGATTAAGACATAAATCCGTAGCCACGGCCCCTCCTAACGATCTGCCGTAGACCACGATATTATCCTTATCTATATCGGGTCTGGATGCCAAAAAATCATAAGCAGCCTGGGCGTCTCTGTATAAACCCGCCTCATACGGTCTACCGGAACTCTTGCCATAACCTCTGTAATCAAATGTAAATATGTTAAGGCTCATGTCATGGAAAAAGATTATTTCCCTGAACCTGTCATTAAGATTTCCGGAGCTTCCAGGACAGTACAATATGGTAACACTGGCATTTTCTGCAGGGATAAACCACCCGTTTATAGCCTCTCCATCCTTTGTTTTTAAATAGACATCTTCATAATGAATCTTTAAATTTCTTGGGGTAAGGGATACGCACCTATCGGTACGAAACATCGTCACTTCTTCCAGATAATATAGATTTATAGCAAGCGTCAATATCACGGTAATGCCTATTATCGGCATAATGATAATTACTGACTTGAGGAGAGTATGTTTTATATTTGATTTCGAAATACAGCTACCTCATTTTTTATTTATTATATAGCCTAAAATACAGAAAACCAAGCTAAATAATCCGCTGTGTCCTATGTGGGTAAATGTCATTCTGTGGAGGGTTAAAATCTGCTAAAGAATCTAAAAACAAGGATCAATGACGCTCATCGCGCTTCTTCTTAACTATTACACTATTTACTATAAACTAACCTATCCTCGATAATCTTCTTAAGCGCCGCCATCCCGGGTGAGCATAACACCGCGGACTTTTCGTAATAATCTTTGGCCATTTTCGAATTATTTAATTTCTTATATATATCACCGATGCGTAAATATATAACGGCTTTTGCCTGCGCCGAACGGGTACCGTCCGCGGCGTCAGAATATATCCGGATGGCCTTTTCGCTCTGAGCCATCTGATCGTAAGTGGTAGCAAGGTTTATATAGCCGTCGATGAATGACGGATCCGTCTTTATTGCCTTTTCAAAATATCCTATCGCTTCCTGATATCTCTTTAATTGGGCCATCGCCACTCCCATGGAGCTCAGGGCTTCGAGATTATAAGGCTTTATCTTTAACGCATCATTAAGAATATTAACGGCATCGTCGTATCGGCCCAGTTCTGTGTAACAAAACCCTAAGACATTTTTTGGCGCGAAATATTCTGGCGCGAGCGCTATAGCTTTGGCCAGAGGAAATATGGCCGTTTTGTAGCGCGCCTGATCCGAATATGCTACTCCAAGGGCTGTTAAGGCCCATGGGTTAAGAGGATCCAGTTTTAATATTGAGTTTGTTATCGCTATGGGGCTTCTCCAGTCCTCGTTACGCATCATCGTCCTGGCTGAATAGAATATAACTAATATGATAGCTATGCCGATAGCCAGCTTCTTATAATTCAATTTTGGTAATTGAGATCGAATCCTCGTAAGCTTGTCCAATAAGATCGCTATGACTATGCAGAATCCTATGGACGGTAGATACAGAAACCTCTCTGCTATAAGCGCCTTCAATGGCACAATATTTGACACCGGCAATAATGTAATGAAGAATAGGCATATCGCAAACGAGATGCCTCGGGAACGCTTAAATATATACGGCATGGCCGCTATTAAAACCGTTAAGCCCAGCGCCGGGAGAATTACATTTATCGTCGAAAAAGACGTATGAACCGGTGAGACATAAAAAGCGCATAGGTTAACAGGCCAGACCAGTAACCTGGCGTACTCGCCCAGCATCGCCATCATACTTAAGAACGTATAATATGGATTACCGCCCCACCAACCGCACTGGCCTACCTTATTCATCACCAGGAACCTGATCGCTACGAAAAACGCGGTTAATAAAAAGTACGGTGCCCATCTCACTACCTTTTTACTCAACTTTTCTTTTGGAGTAAAGTGAATATCATACGCGACGAGTAAAAGCGGTAAGCTGATCGCCATCTCCTTAGAAAATAATGCCGTGAGGCCTAGCGCTAAAGATATGGCGAAAAATATTGCATTGCGCCGGCGCGCGTATAATGCGTAGAATATAAATGACGCGAGATAGAAGAACAGAAATAGCGCGCTCGAGCGGCCCGATATCCAGGCCACAACCTCCGTCTGCACGGGATGACAAACAAATAATAGGCTTGCCAGAAAAGCTATGAGTATGTCCCCAAATATTAGATGCAGAAGGATGAATAACAATATGCCATTAAGTCCATGCAGTAACACATTTTCCAGGTGGTATCCGAATGTGTCCAGGTGCCAGAGGCGGTAATCGAATGCGTATGATATGGTTGTCAGCGGCCTGTATACATCCTGGGCGAGCTCGGCGAACGCGACCGCCTGGGGATTAACGAAAAATGACGGTATGTTTTCCAGATTTCTTATGTGAATATTCTTAACTATGAAATACTCATCATCGTATACGAACTCTCCACCCAGGGAATTGGAGTATAGGACTACTGCCAATATTAAAAGGAGCAGGGCCGCTTTTATATTGTTATTGAAATTTAGTTTTTGAAAGGAACTCGGCATAGCTCACCAATCTTATTTTTTTCTCATCGATCACCCTATTCACGCGGCGACTCGTCAGGGCAAATAATTCTGCCTCGGAATTTTTATGGAATCTGTACCTGTCCAATACTTCCCTTCCCAGAAATCCGGGATGGCATACGAGCTCTGTGGTGCCGTCTTTTAGATCGGATAAAATATGGAGCAGGACATTCTCTGTGATATTGCCCGAATCGAAGAAACCCCGGAAATGGTCCGGTGATATTAGGCCGGAGGAGATTATCGCGCCGGACATATGCTTTTCGGCTAAAGACAGCGTCAGCTTCTTAGCGATAACCATAGGACTTGTTTTCAGATAGGAACGATCAGCGTGCGGATACCTGATTGCGCTAATATTGTATTCCATAGCTAATCTGATTAAAATATCGAGGATACCCGGCAGTATATGCAAATGCTCGTGGCTGGATAGATTGGTTATCTTTAGACCGGTGGCAATCACGCGCTCCATCTGAGTTTTCCACTCAGTATAGACTTCATCAGGCCTGATGACCCCGGATAAGTACTTCAGAAAGAATTGTGCGTGCCCCTTAGCAAGCCTTCCATCCCGTCCGATAAGCGATCGTATTCTATCCGGATTCGATATGGGCAATGTCTCCGTAAGGGATAAATGCGCGCCGGCTTCATCGAGGCCTATCCTTTTGGCGAGGGTTACGGCATCGTCGAAGGCTTCACCGCTCGGCAATAAATTCAGCGAAGTGACTATGCCCTCTTCATAGGAGCGCGCTATGCCTTCGTTTACGCTCTTTGTAAGCCCGAAATCATCCGCTACTACGATCAATTGTTTCATGGCTACACGTCCCTATATGGCGAAAAATCTCACCATCCGAAGCGGTATGCAAACATGTCCCAGAATGTCCGGGTGACGACGCTCATGCGCGATATCGTGGATGAGCCTTTCGCTCGAACGTCAAATACCAGTCCATACGGCTTAATCTTAAATCCACGCCTTACGACCTCGGCGAATATCTCAACGTCAATGAACGGGCTCTTCGACTTTAAATTAAGTCCGGCGAGAACATGCTTCTTATATATCTTAAGGCCTGAATTTATATCCTTCAGATGAAGGCCGAATAAAAGCTGGACGAGAAAGTTATAGCCTTTTGACATGACTATTCTCTTAGGGCTTGCATCCTTTATCACTAAACTATACGCCGTCACAACATCTGCTTCGCTAAGGAGCTCGAGGGCCTTCTTTATATCTTCCTCTTTAGCCGGAAAGTCCGAGTCGGTATAGATCACAACGTCTTTGGACGAGGCCATCAATCCGGCGTTAAGCGCTCCCCCGAACTTCGAGTTCACCTTAAGATGTACCGGCTTTATGTGTGAATCGGCAGAGGCCATGCGGTCGATGATATCCCCGCTTCCATCGGTGGAGGCGTCGTCAGCCACCACTATCTCGTAATCGTCGGATATCTGTCGGGCTAACGTAGAGGCCCTTCCGACCGTATTACCTATATTCTCGGCCTCGTTAAACATCGGGAATACGAAAGAGACGCTATTTATCTTCATTCTGGCCTCTCCCTCTTTATAAGAAAGCGCCCACCCTCGGGCAGTTCGTTAGTTATGATCGAACGCTTTCCCACACTGGATACGATGTAAGACGGCCTGACGTACTGTTTGGTAATCTCCGGATTATATAAGTGGCCATGGTTCTTATTCTTCATCACCGCCCATACCCTCTCCTTGGAATTAATAAAAGAGATCTGTATATGGTGTTTGTCCAGGTTCAGTGGGAATTTTCCCGTATAAAATGCAATCCCCGGAACATAATTACTCTCCGCGGCCAGCTTTTCGCCCGGTTTCATGAGGGCCAGCAGTCCGGTGGAAACCTCCTTGCTCGTCTCATATCGCTCCACCTCCGGCAGGACCATTGCGCTTAACGGAATCATAAATACCGCTACAGAATAAGCGACGAAAGCGAATGCCCATGCGGGCCTTTTATTTATAAATGCCGTAAGTGATAGCATCGTTCCGAAGGCAAGGCAGAGGGCTGACACTACTACGCCGGGTAATATAGAGGGAAGATCGAGCTTTGCGTAGATGGCGGCGCCTACCCATCCGAACAGCATTATAACGGCAAGCGTATAATAGGAAGCCCTGACGCCATTGGCAACGGCCGTCGCCGCCAGTCCTCTTAAAAACTCATCCAACAGAACACCCACTATTAACGCAACGGCTAAAAAGCATGGAAATATGTAGGTGGGGAGCTTGGTGCTCGAAGCGGTAAAGAAACCGAAGATGGCGATGAACCACACCATAAGAAATATCGCGCCCTTATCGCCGAGCCTGATCTTCTTAAATAATTGCCAGAAAGCTACCGGAATAAACAGGCTCCAGGGGAACATCCCTCCCAGGACTATCGGAATGTTATAGTAAACTTGTGAGCCTATCTTATGTTCGGATACGAGAAACCTGTTTACGTTATGAAATCCGAAAAACCCGTCTATGAATGCCTGGCCATGGATTCTGTACATTGCCAGATACCATGGCAGAGCCAATACGATAAATACGAGCGCCGATTGCCAGACAGGGATTCTCTTCAGAGCCTTCAGGTCCTTGGCTATCAGCAGAAATACCAGGATCGCTAAAATAAAAAGAATAAGAAATATCGGTCCCTTTGTAAGAACTGCCATGGCCATAGCTGAGGCCGATAGTAGATAGTAATGGCCTCTATTCCGCATATACCCATAAAAGAAGAACGTCACCGCCAGGAGAAGAAAAACAAATAGCACCATATCCGTTATACAGGCCCGTGACAGCACCACATATTCAACGTTCGTAGCCAGAATTATGGCCGAAAGAAATCCCGCCCTGCTATTAAATAATATTCGTCCTAAAAAGAAAATAGCTATAACGCCTATCATCCCAAACAAGGCCGATGGAAGACGCGCGGCAAACTCATTTACTCCAAATATCTTAAATGATGATTCTACGAGCCAATAAAATAAGATGGGCTTTTCAAACTGTGGATGGCCATATATATACGGCGTTACCCACTCGCCCCGGGCCAGCATCTCCTTAGCCGTCTCGGCATAGAAGGTCTCGTCGGGATCCGTCAGGGCCAGCTTACCCAGCTGAAAAAAGAAGAGAAATCCGCATAGGATCGCGAGAAGAGATACCGCAACTACTATATTTTTTAATAATTTATCCATTTTATCCCGTTACCCGGATCGATCTTAGTTTTAGTCAGAATAGAAATACAGCGGCGGCGACAACTGTGGAATAATTACCTTCGGAGCCGACTACCGCAGATTGCGTGGTATTCGAGGTGCGGACTATTTTATCGCTAAGCTGATAGATAGCTTTGTTCTCATCCCACGATTTATCCTCGTCGAATTCCAACCCGAGCGTGGACGCTAACATTTCCACCGCGAGGTCTTCGGCCAGGTCGCCCGCCACCTTCTCATTCTGTCCGAACGCATGATGCTCACTCAGGTATCCATACGCATTAGGATCGGCCGGAACCGCGCACCCGATACTCGCGGCGATAAGACGATGCGGCTCATTTCCCGAACACCTGGAGACAACCGCGAAAGTGATCATGCCCGGATACAGCTCTTTTAAGCCTTCGTTTTTGGATATGACTTTGCACGCCGGAGGCATTATGCTCGAGACATGGACGAGATTACACTTCTCTATACCTGCATCTCTTAACGCAAACTCAAAACTCCTAAGCTCCGCCTTATGGGCTCCTACGCCCTTAGTGAAGAATATCTTCTTAGGCACCATCAAATTTTTTCTGGGAATGAGTATCATATGACCCCCGCTATTTCTTGGCCGGAAATACGTATCCGAGTAATCTGTAGATCAGTTTCGCGGCCAGAAAATCCGACCTTATACTGCCTTTTATCGGGCATAGCTCTACGACGTCAAAGCCGACAACTTTCTTATCTTTAGCTACCTCTTTCAAGAGGGACAGCGCCTCATACCAGCCGAGACCGCCGGGCTCGGGTGTGCCGGTGGCAGGAACTAACGCCGGATCGAACACATCGAGGTCTATCGTAATGTAAACGCTATCGCCGAGACTATTCGAAACGCTATCCTTCCACATCGGCTGTTCGAGAATATCATAGACGCTAACAGTCTTTACCTTACTACCGACATCGGTCGACAGATAGTCTTTCTCTTCCTTAGACATGCTTCTGGTCCCTATCTGCACTATCGGACAAATCTCCGAAATTCTTCTGGCCACACACCCATGGTTAAGCTTAGATCCAAAATAGATGTCCCTCATGTCGTTATGGGCATCGAGCTGTAGGACTGAAAGATTAGAGTAATTCTCCTTAAATGCCTTTACGGCTCCGATGGTTACAGAATGTTCGCCTCCGAGTATTACAGGAAATTTGTTTGCCTTTAACAGTTCCAGAGTTTGCGCATAAATCTTATCGACCATGGCCTCGGAAGAGAGATCCTTTATGGCTAATGGATCCATCGTGTGGATGCCCATTTTGAAGGTTTCCTGGTTCAGCTCGTCATCGAAGCGCTCCATGTATCTGGATGCCTCGAGTATCGCCTCCGGACCATTCGCGGCGCCGTGGATATAAGTGGTGGTCCTATCGTAAGGAGCCTGCATGATAACGGCCTTAGCTTTCTTGAAACTGGAATACTCCTCCTCCAGGCCAAGATAGTTCCTGGATGGTGTATTTACCGTTATCGCCGGTGAAGCAATTTTCTCGTCCATATGTCCTTAGATTATAGCAGAAAGATTCCTATTATAACAGCTTAAGCTGCGCATATAAACCTACTGCTGCGGCGTATCCTTCAGCACTATCTCGCCCTTTCGGACAACGCCGAGCTTTTCCCGCGCCTTCTTTTCTATATACGTTATATCGGTCTCCAGCCGCAATTTCTCTTCTTCCAGGCGCTTATTCTCTTTACCAAGAAAATTTATCCGCTCCTCGAGCCTGTTGTTCTTAACCTTAAGCTCCTGGTATCTGGCGAGCGATGGCAGAAATATAATAAGAAGAACCGCCATTACAAGAATGATTTTCGAACGGTTTATCTTCTTAGCCATTCTTCCTATTTCCACTTCGGCCGTTCGGGTGAACCGAACACGGCTTTTTTGCCCAGGCTTTCCTCTATCCTTAGAAGCTCATTGTACTTACATATCCTGTCAGTCCTGCAGATAGACCCGGTCTTTATCTGGCCGGTATTGGTCGCTACCACCAGATGAGAAATGGTGGTGTCCTCGGTCTCTCCCGATCGATGGGAGACCACGGCAGTATAGCCATGCTTCTTGGCCAGGTCTATGGCATCGAGGGTCTCTGAAAGAGTGCCTATCTGATTAACTTTAATCAATATGGAGTTGGCTATCTTTTTATCAATGCCCATTCTGAGACGTTTCACATTCGTCACAAATAGATCATCGCCGACGAGCTGTATCTTTTTACCCAGCTTGTCGGTAAGTCCCTTCCAGCCATCCCAGTCGTCTTCGGCCAGTCCGTCCTCGATAGATATTATAGGATATTTCGAAACCCACCTTGCGTAAAAATCTATCATATCCTTCGAGGAATTATCCACTTTCGGTTCCGCCTCTAATATATATTTGCCGTTCTCATAGAACGAGCTGGATGCCGGATCCAGGGCTATGCTGATATCTTTTCCGGCTTTATATCCCGCTTTATCGATCGCGGCGAGGATGACTTCGACGGCTTCTTCGTTAGACTTCAAGTCAGGCGCAAACCCTCCCTCATCGCCTACGGCTGTCGAAAGCTTCTTGTCGTGCAATATCTTTTTCAGGCTATGGAAGACTTCAGCTCCCCATCTAAGCGCCTCAGCAAATGAGACGGCTCCGATCGGCATGATCATGAATTCCTGAAGATCGACATTATTATCGGCATGCGAACCGCCGTTCAATATATTCATCATAGGTATGGGAAGCACATGGGCTTTGTTGCCGCCGATGTATCTGTAGAGAGGCATGCCCTTTGAAGCGCTCGCGGCCTTCGCTACCGCCATGGAGACCCCGAGTATCGCGTTGGCCCCCAGCCTTCCTTTATTGGGCGTACCGTCCAGGTCTATCATAATCTGGTCGATCTCACCCTGCATTAACGCATCATACCCCTTTACGGACTTACTTATCTCGCCATTAACATTGGAGACGGCTTTCAATACACCCTTACCGCCGTAACGCGACTTATCACCGTCTCTAAGCTCGACCGCCTCATGCTCGCCCGTCGATGCCCCGCTCGGCACAGCCGCTCTTCCAAAAGAACCATCAGCTAAAAACACATCGACCTCAACGGTCGGGTTTCCACGCGAATCCAGTATCTGCCTTGCTATCACTTTCTTAATGCTCGTCTTCATCTTACCCTGACTCTCCTTTTTTCTACCACCAGTCTCCCCGTTACGAATAATCTTATCGCCTCCGGATAGATCCTGTGTTCCTCTTTATGGACGCGTTCTAAAAGCGTCTCCTCATTATCATCATCCCTGACCTCAACGGCTTTCTGTAATATTATCGCTCCGTCGTCAAGGTTCTCGTTAACGAAATGGACCGTAACCCCCGTCACCTTCACGCCATACTGAAGCGCCTCTTTTATGGCATGCGTGCCTTTGAATGAAGGCAGAAGCGCCGGGTGCACATTGATTATTTTATCTTTATACTCTTTTATAAAATACGGGCTTAAGAGCTTCATGTAACCGGCGAGAACTACAAGCTCTACACCTCTCTTCTTCAAATTTTTAATTATCTCTTTATCGAAATCTTCCCGCAGTTTAAAATCTTTACTATTCAGGGCGACGGTTTCGATCCCGGCAATCTCGGCGCGCTTTAGCGCATAAGCGTCTTTTTTATCGCTGACCACCAGCGCTATATCGGCGGGAATATAACCGGACTTCACGCTATCTATGATAGCCTGAAGATTTGTGCCGTGGCCTGAACATAATATAGCGATTTTCATATCAGAATAGCGTGTAAATAAATGGGGCTATGGCGCTGCCTTCGGTAAGAACGATTAAAAGGCCCAGCAGAACCAGCATGACTATTATAGGTAGAAGCCACCATTTCTTGCGCTTCATTAAAAATCCCCATAACTCTTTTATTATTCCCATATTCATTTTAAGCCCGCCCTCCTAATGTATTTTAATACTGATTCTCGTAGCTCTCTTTATCTTTTATCGTCGTAGAACGATCGCGCCAATATGAACTCTTTTCTTTGCATAAACGCTGATCGAGCACGTCATTGCCAAAAAGTCTGGTTAATACCCCTATAGGAGTTATCACGCCGTAGAAGATGGCGGTCAATATTAGACGGCTCATAAAGAAACCCATCACTACGGCCAGCGCCATCCATATCTTCTGAAGGGGCTTTAATATATTCGGTACGACAAGCCCTGAGACGACGAATAAGATACCCGCTATCCCAAAGTACGGGAAGGACGCCTTGCCGCGCCATAGAGCCAGACCCGATAGTATCAGGAGAACCACGCCTATAGTTATTCCGAACTCGCGAAGTTCCTTCCTACTGCTCTTAATATTCCCGATATCCTCAATAATACTAATCAAGCTCGTACTCCTTCAGCCAGTCGCTGTCTTTATCGAGAGGTTTTTGCCTGGTCTTATCGACGAGGATACTGCCGATGATAAGATAGTCCATGTTCGTGCGCATAAAACACCTGTACGCATCTTCCGGACTCTCCACTATCGGCTCTCCCCTGACATTGAAGGAGGTATTTATTATAACAGGGACCCCGTATTTTTCATAAAAGATTTTAATCATATCGTAGTAGAGCGGGTTCGAGCTCCTGGATACCGTCTGAACGCGCGCCGAGTAGTCGACATGCGTCACGGCCGGTATCTGGCTCCTGGCCACGTTCAGCTTATCGATGCCAAAGAGCGCATCTTCCTCCGGAGTCGTCTTTATTCTCCTGGACTCCCTGACCGGTGCCACGAGCAGCATATAAGGGCTCTCGATATCGAGCTCAAAATATTCGGAGGCCTTATCGGCCAGAACGGATGGAGCGAAAGGCCTGAAGCTCTCTCTGAACTTTATCTTAAGATTCATCGTCTCCTGCATCTTTGCAGACCTCGCGTCCCCTATTATACTGCGGCCCCCGAGTGAGCGCGGGCCGAACTCCATCCTGCCTTCGAACCATCCGACCACCTTCCCCTCGGCCAATATATCAGCTATCTTTTCGGGTACTTCGCTGTCTGTAAGTTTCGTGTAGGGGATATCCCTGCCTTTTAAGAATCCCTCGACCTCGTCATCGCCGTAATGCGACCCCAGAAGCGATGCCTTCATGAAGTCATTTTTGTCATCGGCAACGCGTTCATTGCCCAGGTATTGATACCAGGCAAAGAGCGCGCATCCGAGCGCGGCGCCGGCATCACCTGCGGCGGGCTGAATCCATATCTCTTTAAAAGGGGTTTCGCGTATTATACGGCCGTTGGCAACGCAATTAAGCGCTACGCCGCCGGCCAGGACGAGATACTTTTTGCCCGTAACTTTATGGACATGCCTTACGATCCTGAGCATAACATCTTCGGTGGCTTGTTGTATTGACGCGGCCAGGTCCATTTCGCGCTGTGTGACCTTCGATTCCGGCTTACGGGGCGCGCCGCCAAACAGTTTATGAAAATTATCGTTGGTCATCGTAAGTCCGGCGCAATAATTGAAGTATTTCATATCCAACTTAAATGACCCGTCTTCCTTAAGATCCATAAGCTGATTAAGGATGATATCCTTGTACACGGGTTTCCCATAGGGCGCCAGTCCCATGACTTTATATTCGCCGGAATTAACCTTGAATCCGGTGTAGTATGTGAATGCAGAATATAGAAGGCCGAGGGAATGCGGAAACCTTATATCCGACATGATCGATATTTTATTACCCTCGCCTACCCCGAAACTTGCGGTGGTCCACTCGCCGACGCCGTCCATGGTGATTATCGCCGCTTCTTTATAAGGCGACGGAAAGAAAGCGCTGGAAGCGTGAGATTCGTGGTGCTCCGGGAATATCATCTTCCCGTCATATTTCAGCTCTTTCTGTATCATCTCCTTCATCCAGAGCTTCTTCTTTATCCAGAGCGGCACCGCTTTTATGAATGAGCGTATACCGGATGGGGCGTAGGCAAGATATGTCTCGAGTATCCTTTCGAACTTTATAAAAGGCTTATCATAGAAGACTACATAGTTCACGTCCTTGATCGTTATGCCGGCTTCACGAAGGCAATACTCCACTGCCTTGGAAGGAAACGAATGATCATGCCTCTTCCTCGTGAAACGCTCCTCCTGCGCGGCGGCAACTATATCACCATCCCTGATCAGCGCGGCGGCGGAATCATGATAGAAACATGAAATGCCCAGAATGTGCATCAATGACCTCTCCGGTTTGTTGTGTTTACTGCCTGTATGGCGTGATTATTCTACCGAATGCAAAGTCTATACGCAAGATAAAAGAACGATCGCTCCGCTTGACAAACCCTCGACGGTTACATAGAATGTGCCTATTATGATTAGGCTCATATTAAGAAGGCTTACACTGTTACTATCGCTGATATTATCGATGGCCCTGGTGGGCGAGTTATTCTGCCGGCTCGTCATGCCGCTGGATAAGAAACGCGTCCGGTATATGGCTACCCGCAATATATTCCATATGGACGAGCGCAATGTGCGGTTCGATAATGAGCTCGGCTATGTGATCAGGCCGGGCATATCCGCCAAATTAAATAACGAGGAGTTCCGCACCTCAGTGTCGACGAACTCTCAGGGCTTCAGGGACGATGAGGAGTCGCTTAAAGACCCATCAATACTTATGTGCGGTGATTCGTTCGGGTTCGGCTGGGGTGTAAACCAGAACTCATGCTGTGATAAATATCTGGAGGCCCTTTCCGGATGGCACACGCTGAATATGGGCGTGCCGGGATATGGCACCCTGCAGGAGTTTCTCGCCTTAAAGAAGTTTGCGGATAAAAATAATATACGCGGTAAAACCGTGATATTCCTCATGTATCCGAACGATGTCTTAGATACGGCGGGATACGGCTCAGGCTCAATAAAAATATATGACGGTACCATTAGTTATTCTAACTTTGACCTGCCGGCATTCAACGACCTCATGAAGATGTATAGAACGAGATCCTGCCGCGGGATTTACCAATCTTCATATCTGGCTTATCTGCTTAAGAACGCCGGGAAGGAGTTTAAGGCTAATCTGCGCGGTAAGAAGAAAAGATATACTGCGCCGGAAACGGCTACCGTGGACGAAAAGATGAAATACAGGATATTTGCCCTCGTCATAGATGAGATAAAAAAATTCTGCCTCAGGGAAAATCTCAAACCCGTATTCATGTGGATACCTTCGGTGCGGCACTACGAGGACGGTAAAGCAAAGTTCGGAAACGACTATGAGGATACGGTCTTTGCGGAAGTAAAAGATATATTCATCAAAGCGGGATTGCCGCTAATAGACCTGACGGACCGCCTTAGGCATAAAGACTACTATCTGCTCGATGGCCACCTGAAGCCCAGCGGACAAAAGAAGATGGCCATCCGCATAAACGACTTCTTACCTGAAACTAAACCATAAAAGACTGTATCTTCAGCTCGATAGCTGCTTTAGAATTAACTCCGACCATCCGCGCGACCTCTTCACCGGCCTTGAATAATACGAGCGTAGGTATATTTAATACCGAAAGGTCTGTGGCGAGATCCGGGCTATCGTCGACATTGCATTTGGATACACTCACTTTTCCTTTCAACTCTTCGGCGAGCTTCTCCACCGTGGGGGTCATCATCTTACACGGCATACACCACGGCGCCCAGAAATCCACGACCACCAGCTTATCGGACTTCAACACTTCCCGTTCAAAATTCTCATGCGTTATCTCTATCATCTTTCTCTATCTCCTTGATATCACTTTAGTGGGACATACTTCGAAACATTTACCGGCATTCTTACACTTACCGGGGTCTATATAGGACAGGTTAGATTCTACCTTTACCGCATTATTCGGGCAAGCTTTTTCGCATCTAAAGCATGCTATACATCCGGCCTTGCAGGCCTTAACCGTTACAGCCCCCGGATCTTTTGAGCTGCATTTTACGTAATAGCCGACGGAGCGCGGCAACATTGAATATAAATTCTTAGGGCAGGCCTTTACGCAATGACCGCATGCGGTGCATTTTTTTATATCTACTACCGGTAACCCGCAGGATCCCATCTTTATCGCATTAAAAGGACACCCGCCGATACAGTCCCCAAACCCGAGACAACCAAAACTACAGACCTTCTGGCCTCCGAAAATAAGAGTAGCGGCCTTACACGTCGCGATGCCCTCGTACTTATATTTATCTTTGGCCCGAACGCCGCCACTGCATAATAAAGTCGCTACCGTCCGCGCTTTCTCCTCGGACGACAATCCCAGCAGCTCCGATATAGCCGTGCGCGCATCTTCAGTGCTTACTACACATCCCGATGGTATCGCTTCTCCCCTGGCCAGGGCATCGGCAAAGCCGGCACACCCGGGCCGCCCGCACGCGCCGCAGTTTGAGCCCGGCAGCATGGAAAGAATCCTGAATACTTTTGGATCGAGTTTTATCCCGAATATTTTCAGAGTGTACGCCAGGCCAACGCCGAATATAAGCCCCAGAAAGGCCATAGCTAAGACCGGTGTAAGTATCCGCATGATCATATCTTAAACCCGCTGAATCCTAAGAACGCCATCGACATGAGGCTGGCGATAACGAATGTTATTGGCACATCTTTCATGCTATGCGGAACGTCCGCATATTCGAGCCTCTCCCTTATGCCGGACATTATAAGCATCGCCAGCGTATATCCGGCGCCGGCGCCGAAACCCTGGACGAGCGCCTTTAAAAAACTACCGGGCTCCGCATGGCCATGAAGAAAAAATACATCGGTATTCAGTATCGCCACCCCGAATACCGCGCAATTCACCGTTATGAGCGGCAGATAGATGCCGAAGGCCCTATACAGCGCAGGGAATTTCTTCTGTATGACTATCTCCGTGAACTGCACAAATGACGCTATCACGAGAATAAAGCTTAAAGTTCTCAGATATTCCAGATTGTACGGCAGAAGTACGTAATTATAAATCAGCCACGTGATTATCGAGGCCATAGTAGTGACGAATGTGACGGCAAGGCCCATCGAAACGGAAGGCCCGGTATTTTTAGATACCCCTATAAAAGAGCATAGCCCCAGGAATCGCGAGAGTATGAAATTATTTATGAAGACCGTGCTGATAATTATCGTTATATAGCTTGCGATGTCCATATCAGCTTCGTTTGCCTTTCATAGTGAGATAGTTTATCAACGCTATTAAAAGCCCTATCGTGAGGAGCGCTCCCGGGGCAAGTATCATAAATAGCGGAGGCTCGAAACTATTACTGATAGTAAACCCGAGTATAGTACCCTTACCTAAAGATTCTCTTATTGCCGATATCAATACCAGCGCCCACGTAAATCCTATTCCCATTCCCAGGGCATCCAGTATTGACCTGATGGGCGGTTCCTTCGAGGAGAATGCCTCGGCGCGCCCCAGCACTATGCAGTTCACGACTATCAGCGGGACGAACATCCCCAGTGAACGTGAGAGAAGCGGCGCATACGCCTTCATGAATAGATCCGCTATCGTCACAAAAGTTGCGATGATAACGATAAAACATGGTATGCGCACCTTCTCCGGAACGATATTCCTGACGAGCGATACGAAGATGTTGGAGCCTACCAGGACGAATGTGGCGGCGACACCCATGCCGATACCGTTAGAGACGCTCGTCGATACGGCAAGCGTCGGACATAATCCGAGCACGATCCTGAAGGTCGGATTCTCCCTCCATAAGCCCTTTACAAATTCCCCCATCATCTTCATGCGCATACGCCCCTTATATAAGCGATTCTGTCATTACGCACGCTATTTCACCTATTGGATCTCTTCTCAAAAAAGTCCTTAACCGCCTTAGTGACCGTATCGGTTACAGCCTTCGATGATATCGTGGCGCCGGTAATAGCATCGATGCCCTTACCCAAACTAATGGTCCTGGCATCCTTACCTGCAAACTGCTTTAGGAAATGAGGTTCCGACTCTCCGGGAAGCACTTCATTTATCCTGGATCCGAGGCCGGGGGTCTCCTGCTGCTCCAATATCCGGATGCCTTTAATGACACCCTTCGTATCGATACCGATTATCATGGTAATGTAGCCGCCGTAACCGGGGCCTGTTGCCTTCAGGCAATATCCTATTAAAGCCGACCTGCTTAATGCCTCGAAATATTCCGCTCCGTCCACCGTGCATGTCTTAAAGAAATCTGCCTCGGGCATCACGGTCTTCAGGGCATTCTGTTCTTCGCTCTTCATCGCGGCATCGATCCTGGGTTTGGTGACCTCATATGTAAATGCCAGGACGAGCGTCGAGGCCAAACAGATCACGCCTAATATAAGCCCAAATTTCACTATTTGGTTCATACGATTACCTTTCTCGCTTAAGCTGACCAAACCATTTCGGAAAAGCATACCTGTCGATCAGAGGGACCAATGCATTCATTATCAATATCGCGTAGGAAACACCCTCGGGATAACCGGCGAATTTTCTGATAAGGAATGTTAGCGCGCCGCATCCTATGCCAAATATTATTTTACCCTGAGAGCTTAACGGGCTCGTCACATAGTCCGTCGCCATGAAGAATGCCCCGAGCACCAACCCTCCTGCCAGTGTAAAAAAGAGCGCATCACCGGTAAACAAACCGGATCTTCCGTTGAATGCCCAGCTTAGCAGGGCAACCGAACCTATATATGTAGCCGGTATGTGCCAGCTTATATACTTTTTTATCAATAGGTACGCCGCTCCGGCGAGTAGCGCCGCCACGCAGACCTCGCCTATACATCCTCCCCTATTACCAATGAAGAGATCCCAATAAGACGCGCCCTTAGCGATAATTGCTTCGCCGTGCTTATATAGCGCCAGCGGTGTAGCGCTCGTCACCGCATCCACGCTCCACCTCGGGTTATGCCATGTCGTCATGTATGCGGGCCACGATATCATCAGAAAAGCCCTGCCGGAGAGCGCAGGATTGAATATATTATGGCCGAGCCCGCCGAATACCTGCTTTCCGATCACTATCGCGAAGAGCGATCCGGCCATCGGCAGCCATAACGGCGACTGAGGCGGTAGATTATACGCAAGGAGCAGTCCCGTCAGCACCGCGCTACCGTCGAAGACCGCGCCAATATCCTTCTTTCTCATTGCCAGCACCAGAACTTCAGCCAAAACAGCGGTGATGACGGCCGTGGCTATCACGAGCAGGGAATTCATACCGAAAATAAATACTCCGGCGCACCCGGCGGGCATAAGCGAGAGCGCCACGACCCACATGATATGCTTAGTAGATATCTTATCTTTTATGTGAGGCCCTATCGCGACTATTAACTCTTCACTCATCTCAAAATCCTTTAATTAGACTTTCTGAATTTTTGCCTTGCCGTATTTCATATAATCGACCAACGGTATCTTAGCAGGACACGTGTAGGCGCACGAACCGCATTCATAGCAATTCGCGATACCCAGGCTCTCCGCCTCCTGAAAATTTCCCTTCTTCACACGGTACATAAGCGTCGTCGGAACCAGGCCGATAGGGCAGACATCTATACATCGGCCGCATCTTATGCAGACACTCTCCTTACCCGTGTCCACTTCATCGCCCGTTAGAAATAAGACGCCTCCGACGCCTTTCGATATCGGCACATCCATCGTATATTGGGCCAGGCCCATCATGGGGCCTCCCATAATCACTTTTCTTGGCTCTGCAGTGAAGGCGCCGAACGTCTCTTTGAGATCGCTGAGGATCGTTCCGATCCTTACCCATATATTTATCGGTTCCATGACGCATGAGCCCGTGATTGTAATAGCTCTCTCGATAAGCGGTTTGCCGAGATAGACTGCTTCATATATTGCGTATGCAGTGCCTATGTTATTGACAATGCACCCCACATCCATCGGAAGCCCGAGAGAAGGAACCGTCCTGTTCAATACCGCCTTTATGATCTGTTTCTCCGCGCCCTGAGGATATTTTTCATTTAATACAACCAGTTTCAGCCGTTCTACCTGTGCCAGACCCGGCAATGCAGAACGCTGGTGGCGATACATCTCTAGAGCCCGCTCCATAGAATATATCGCTGAGAGCTTATTGCTCTCTATCGCTATATAGACCTGTTTAACGCCCAGTATCCTTACGATTATATCGAGGCCTTTCAATATATCGGATGCCTTCTCCAGCATAAGACGATGGTCGCATGTTAAGTAGGGTTCGCACTCCGCGCCATTCAATATCACAGCGTCTATCTTCTTATCGTGAGGCGGTGAAAGTTTGACGTCGGTTGGAAATGCCGCTCCCCCCAGGCCCACCACTCCGGCGCTACGTATGATATCGATAAGCTCCGGGCGAGAAAGCGATTTAACATTAGGATTATGTATCGGGCTGAAATCCTGATCACCGCCATCGCTCTCTATGATGACCGATAGGACTCTGGGGTGATTATGCGTGGGAAGGCGCATTATGTCTGTTATTTTACCGGATATTGAGGCGTGGACTGCGCTCGATATATATCCGGAGGGTTTGGCTATAAGATCCCCGATCTTAATATCGTCGCCCACGTTTACCACTGGCTCAGCGGGCGAACCGACATGCTGCGACAACGGGAGCACTATCCTCTTTGGGATGAAAGGCCTTTTGATTGGTTTATCGGAAGTGAGACTCTTAAATGCATCAGGATGAATGCCGCCGTGAAATTTATACCGCATGTAAAACATTATACCCCACGACAGGTAAATGTCAACGCCATCGCTTGATAACATGGAAACATGGAAACAAGAAAACATTTTCTTATTGCAATTTGATGGCAAATGTTGTATTTTGAGACTCAGGAGGATTTATAAATGCCCCAAACAAAGATCAACTGTTGCGAGACGTGCCAGATATACTGGACATGCGAGATGAAGTGGTACAGAGGTGAGAAGGGCGAGGAAAGTCTTTGTTGCCCGATATGTAACTACTACAAGACTTGCAGAGAAAAAACGTCGAATAACGCCTATAACCCCAAAGCTAAGTAGATCTCTCCGGTTTAGGGCCGGATAGAGTACCGGCGATGCCGCACAGAGCAAATATTGCTCCTACAGTAAACAGTATCCAGAACCTTCCAACAAATTCTGCCGCGTATGCCGCCACAAACATGAATACGAGAAACGCCAGATGTATCACGCCTTCCAATGAACTGAATATCCTGCCCCTGGCATCTTCAGGTATCGTCTCATGCGTCAAAGTGTTAATCGCTATCATGATAGGACTGATTGCGATTCCCAATAGCCCCGTAATAAAGCCCGCTAAAAATATATTCGGATAGCCATTTACGGCGATCGAAAAGACGGCTATCAATACGCCCGTAAACGCAAAACTCACATTAATAGCCTTTCTCTTATCTATCCCCTGACAGAGCTTGCCATATAATACGGTGCCTAGAAATAGCCCACATACCAGATATGTTCCTAAAAACCCTAGGTGTCGAGTCGATGTGCCGAATGCCCTCTGTATAAAAACTATGATGACACACGATATGGCTCCCATTCCGGACAATAAAAGAGAAAACGCGTAAACGACAAATCGCATATCGCTGTATTTAGCCAATAATTTCAGCCCTTCTTTCATCTCATCCATGAAAGATCTTTTAATGGAGCCGCCCAGTGCCTGAGCTGTTACTAAAAGGCTATCTTTGGCGTTCTCCCCGGCCCTATTATCTTTTAGCGCTATCATCGCTATAAGCACAGCTGATACGAAGAAGGTAGCGCTGTCTATATAGAATCCTCCTATGGCCCCAACATATCTAATATTCACTATGAAGCCTGCTACGAGAAGGCCTACAACATTGCCTATCATGTGCGTGGTATCTTGCAGTGTGTTCGCTATTAATAGTTTATCTTTTGCGACCAGATCAGGTATCACAGCCATCTTAGACGGTATGAAGAAACGGGATATCGAGAAGGTGACGAATATTATAAGGTAGATAGGCAGAATTTGCCTCATCATTATAAATGCCGGCACCATGAGGACTAGAGCTCCTCTCAATACGTCGGATATGATCATGACGTTCTTACGGTTTAGCCGATCGACCCAAACACCTGCTATCGGGCCTACGATGAATACCGGTATTATGGTAAATGATATGAGTTTTGCGAGGGCGACTTCATTGCCGGGATGGCTCTGATATACAAGCGCGACGAGGGCCATCTGGTTTAAGCGGTCGCCGAAATTTGAGACAAGCTGTCCCATCCAGAGGAACAGAAAGTTGCGGTTAGATAGGACTTCTCTGAAACGTGCCAATTATAACTCCCGAACGAGTGGAGCCCACGAGTGGACTCGAACCACCGACCTGCGGTTTACGAAACCGCTGCTCTACCAACTGAGCTACATGGGCTTTAATCGACTGTATTCTAAAGGATGCCGCGAATTTAGGCAAGAGAAATAAAAAGGGGTCAGAGTGATTTTCTTGGTCTTCCCCTCGGCTTTAATGCAACGCTTCTCCCGAGGTCTTTCTCTATTTTGTTCTGGAATATGCTGCTGCCGATTATTCCGCATTTTTGGGTTGCCGATCGGATAAGCTTCAGCTCATCTTCCGGAATGCCTCCTAAAACCCATTTCGAATAATTACATTCTCTCTCTTTGGCCGTCCTCCCCGTGCTCATGTAGACGGGATCTAAATCTATTATATCTTCAATCTTACCTGATGCCTTATACCTGAAACTGGACCAGCTGTAATCATCGGGGCGTCCGACTATATTTGCCCTCACTGGATTCAGCTCAATATATCTGCTACAAGCGGCGAGATACTCATCCTTGTCAACCAGACTGCTTCTGTACCTTCCCTCCCACAAGGTTCCTGTCCTACTATGTGTAACATTTATATATTGCACATATCTCCTGCCCAATGACTGCATCATTTCAGCAAGCCCTGTCTCTTTCGAAGGCTCTATGAGAAAGTGTACATGGTTCGTCATGAGGCAATAGGCATATATCTTCGAATTAGTCTTTTCCTTTGAGCGCCTCAGGCATTCAATAAAAAAGCGCCTATCTTTATCATCATAAAAGATAGCGCATTTATTATTGCCCCTCAAAATGATATGATACGGATATCCTAATGCTATTAATCTGGGTTGTCTTGGCATAGGGTGATTATACACACACTGGCCATCACCGTCAATTAAATTGACTCTGACCCCTTTTATCAGAGCGCAAGCGGCAGGACGATCTTGACAGTGGTCCCCTTGCCCTCTCGGCTATCTATCAATAGCTTGCCCTCATTGCCTTCTATTATCTTGGTGGTGATAAATAGTCCAAGCCCGGTTCCTACAACTTTTCCTTTAGTGGTAAAGAAGGGCTCAGCGATCCTGGGCATGCTCTTCTGCGAGATCCCCGTACCGGTATCGATAATCTCTACTACACACGAGTCATGTTTGTCCGATAATTCCGGTATAATCGCTTTGTATGCCTTTATAGAGATTTTTCCACCCTTCGGCAGGGCCTCCACGGAGTTCATTATGATATTAAGCATGGCTTGATGCATCTGGTTTTTATCGACAGAGATCTGCAAAGCTTGCTCGAATTCAGTTTCGATAGTTATGTTTGCCAAGCTCGCCTTTCTTGCAACCATATCGAGAGCCAGCTTAACGATTTCCGAAACATGTACCGTCTCTTGCACCAAATCAGATGGTCGAGCATAATGAAGGAGCGATTCCAATATAGAATTAGCTCTCAACGTCGCTCCTTTGATCATTTTGACCATCTTTTCCACTTCCGCATCACCATGTTGCAGCTTAGCTTCCAGAAACTCAAGCCCGCCCAGTATTATAGCCAGCGGGTTTTTTACCTCGTGCGCGATATTAGCCGAAAAGCGCCCGATAGCGGACATCTTCTCTGACTGGAAGAGCTGCAGTTCCGTCTCTTTCAATTGTTTATATATTTTCTTCTGCTCAGCGATGTCGCGAATAAAGATCAGATATGCGTCTTTACCGTTCCATTCAGTCTGACTGTATCGCATCTCACCGATTCCAAGCTCGCCGTTTTTCCGGATAATGCTGATCTCCGTCATCTCGTCTTCAACAATTGGTGTGCCGAAGCTCTGACCTATAAAATCCTCTCTTTTAACTCTGAATATCCGCGCTGCGGAAGGATTGGCAAAACAGACCGTACCGTTAAGATCCGTAACGATGACACCATCTAA
>Ga0209083_1001640_pt1 | contig 24520 bp, 19 predicted proteins | sample AM7aDNAmetaG_FD_184132 | JGI IMG/M metagenome (GOLD analysis project Ga0209083, IMG submission 184132) | Freshwater microbial communities from Finland to study Microbial Dark Matter (Phase II) - AM7a DNA metaG (SPAdes) (version 3) | ecosystem: Environmental > Aquatic > Freshwater > Lake ...
CGGTTTCCGCCCAGGCCTGGTAATCCTCCATGCACATCATCACCACATCGCCCGCTTTCTGGTGAATGGCAATAGGCGTTCGGTCCCGGCGGACACTCCTGATCGCTTTGGCCAATCCCGCTTTGGCGGCTGAGTAAGTCAGTGTGGTCATAAGGACTGATTGTATCACGATTAGCGCCGCAGGTCAGGGAATAGCCGATATCGGATTGCGGAGAGCGGAAACCGCATAGTGGAAAGTGCGGAGTGCGGGAGTTAGTTCTCCGGGTCACTTACCCGTTTCATCGCGGCGGCGAAGCACTGCAGCGCGGAGGCCGCCGATCACTCGGCCGACTTCTTCGGTTCGATTGCGCAGTTCACCAGCGACGCTGGCGGATGCGAGTTCGCAGTCCTCGACCACGTAGAGTTGGGACCGCACTTCGCCTGCGGAGGCTCCCGCTATATTGAGGAAGTGGGCGAAGTCGGTGCGCGAATGCCGCTCAAAACCCTCGGCGATGTTCGTCATGGAGGATACGGCCGCCCGGCGCAGTTGGTCCACCAGGCTCGGGTCTTGCCGAAAGGTGGCGCCGCGGGTGAGCCGGTAGATGTCCCGCACCAACTCGCGGGCCTTCTGCCATGCAATCAGATCCTCAAAGCGTTTGGCTGGCTTTGCACTTTCCACTTTCCACTCACCACTCGCCACTTTCCACTCTTTTGCGCACAATTCCCGCTCGCCTTTCCACTCACCACTCGCCACTTTCCACTCTTTTGTGCACGATTTCCGCTCGCCTTTCCACTCACCACTCGCCACTTTCCACTCTTTTGTGCACGATTTCCACTCTCTCTACTTCTGCAGTTGGCTCAGGACCTGCTTGGCAAGATCCTGGCGGACGGCGAGGAAGAGCTGTTCAAGCTGGCCCTGCTGCGCTTCGGTGAGGGGGGTGTAGGTCTGCGCCCAGACCTGGATCTGGTAGTTCGTGCGCACGCGGTCGCGCAGAGATTCGGCCGCTGTGGGGGGGGCGGCCATCCACTGTCCTGACTCGTCCACCGCCGCAAAATGGAGATAACCCCGTTCGCTCAAACGCGTTGCCTTGACTACAGCAAAGTCATCACCGCTTCCTTGTTCCCTGGTCACAACAAAATCATCGGTGTTCCAGCCCGATCCGCGATAGCAGGATGTCAGGTCATGGTAACGACGGAACGAATAGTCGATCGCGACCACGGCCATTTGGTCGCCTTGCCGATAGACCCATGCCTGTGACTGTTTGCCCTCAAGCTCGGGCTGAGCCATCTGCTTCTCACCAGCCTGAAAGTGTTCCCAGCCTGCAAGTTGATCAGGAACCGTGAAGACCGCCCCGGCACGGAGTGCAGAGAGCGATGTGCCATGTCGTAGCAGAGCCGTAAGCTCACCTCGCGACATGCCACGGGCAAACTGGGCTGCGCCGACCAGCGCAAAGACGAAGGCGACGCTCCAGAGGCCCCGGGTGATGTTCATGTTGACTGGCGCACTCTGTGCAGGCAGTTCAAACACCGCCGGTTCGGGAATCGGCGCCGCACCACCCCGGAATTGCCACCGTCTCGTCTCGCGCCAGCGCTGTACCAGGATGATCAGTTCATCGGTGCAGAACACCAGACCCATACAAATTGAAAACAGCACCAGGCTTGCCCACATGTGTACATCGCCAGAGAGAATGTCGATGTCCCACGCCGCCTTGAGCCAGGCTCCGCCGGCAATGCGAACCATGTTCGCCCAGAGGACCCACACAATTCCCGCCCCGACCAACATCGCGATGACGGCAGGCGATCGCCTGCGCAAGAAGCCCAGCACCAGCGTGAATCCCATAACGGCCATCATGGAGTTAATGCCGCTGCACGCTTCGGCAACCAGCAGCCGCGAACCGGGAATCTCCATCACAGTACCGGATATCAGGTGCGGTATGTGCATCCAGACCAGCGCCACGCTGCTACTTCCAACGGCCCACGCGCGCATGCGCCAGAGAAACGCTGCCTCGGTATCAATCGGCATACCGACGATCAGTGCCAGCAGGATCAGCGAGGGAGCCAATGTCCGTAGCATGCGAATGCCGCCGAGCTGCCAGGCAATTCCGGTCAAGGCAATCAGTGCTGCCACGGCTGCGAAGTACGCCGCCCACCACACTGTGGCGACGCCCAACACCATGAATGACAGCGCCAGCAGCCCCCTCGATACGAGGCGCGAACCGGGTGCGAACGATCCGAGAGGCACTTCCTGCAGTCGTTGCCATCCTATGTAGGCGGCAGCAAGGATCATCAAAGGGAAGAACTGGTAATGCGGTTGCACCCATCGCTCGACGCTGAAGCGCGCCAAGAGCGGCAGTGTCCCCGCAAGTACTGTGCCAGCCCAGAAAAGCGCAGGCAGCAAAGGCGGCCACACTGCATGCGCCTTGCTTGGTGCTATCGAATCTTGGACGACACTCATACTCATGTATGCACCGTCTAATCTGATAAATCGAGAAATGTAAGCCGCAGAAAGGCGCTACTCAAAGCTAGCGCCAAGCGAACACTGGTGATGCTTCCTCTGAGCGCACTTCTACGGGGACTTCACCGGGGGCTGGGATTTCGGCCACACCGATGGGCAATTCGGCTCCTGCAGCCTTGGCGTAGAGCGACTCCAGTTGCGCGGCAATGCGATCCCATGAATAGAAGGTGGAAACCCGCTCGCGCGCGGCCTGGCCAGAGTCCAGGCGCAGCGTCGTCCGCTTCAGCAATGCCTTGAGTTCCTGACGCAGGTCGTCGGGATCCTTGCTGCAGAAGGTATGGCCGGTCTCTCCCATTGCCTCCCGATTCTCAGGGATATCGCTAGCCAGACATCCCAATCCATATCCCATCGCCTCAAGGAGGCTGATCGAAAGGCCTTCAATCTCCGAGGGCTGGACGTACAGGCCCGCGTGTGAGAACAACTGATGCTTTGCCTCACCCTCAACATAGCCGGGAAATATGATGCGCGGGTCCCCGGCGGCAAGTGTGTGGAGCGATTCCTGGTACTCTTCTTCACCCTGAGCGCTGCCAGCGATGACCAGCTTCCAGTCGGTGTGCAGTTTGCGGAAGGCCTCGATCAGGTAATGCGCGCCCTTCTCGGCAACCAAGCGAGCGGCAAAGAGCACATATCGATCCGGCTCAAGCCCCAGGAGTTCGATCTCGTCCGTGGCGTCGGCACTGTCAGTAAGTTCGGCCGCCGTCGGAATATACTCCATCTCCTTGCCGTACCGCTCCCGGTAGAAATCGCACTGGGTGCGCGAAACAGCGGTGCAATTCGAGTGTACCGCAAGTGACACGCGCTCCATCATGTGCAGCACGCGCTGGCCAAACCCGCCCCATCGGCTCCTCTGCCACTCGACACCATGCATCTGCAGGATCGTCGGCCGGCCCAACAGGCGGGGCAATACCCCGAAGCTTCCGGCCGCGACGCTGTGGAAATGCAGCACGTCGATCTTCGGCCGATACGCCAAGGCGCGCAATGTGGCTATAGCGCTGGCGGTTGTCTTCTCGGCGATGGCCAGTCTGGCGCAGGGCACACGCACAATCCGCATGCCTTCGACCTCGGCAGCGAACTCGCCATAGTGTCCCATCGAGAATACGACCACATCGTGCCCGCGCTGCATCAGCCGCCGGCCGACTTCATAGGTGTATTTCTCAATGCCGCCCCCACGGAGGATGTTCTTGACGACAATAAAGCCAATCCGCATAGCCTCTTCCCTCCGAGACACGCTCACCCTCAAACCGCTCCACCAACAAATACGATGCAAAGGAGATGCGATATTACCGCGCTCGAGGATCAGTGCAATGGCTTCATAGCAAGAAAAAGAGCGAACGCCCGCCCTGAGGTGCAATAGGCCTGGAGAGGACTCGCCTAAGGTCTTGGGGGCATGGAGTTTGCGTCAATTCGCCGGCCGAGCATGTGCTTTATCTTGCTCTTGAGCACCCAGGGCGCCACATTGCGCATGTATTTCTTCATCACCGGCGAAGCTGAGCCAATCATCCAGCAGTTTTTCGGGCAGTTCTTGACTTTCTGGCGAACCTCAGCCGCCTTGGGGCTGTTCCAGATGTCCATAAAGTCTGCGACGTCGTGCAGGTTGCCCATCGTGTCATACCAGCACTTCTGCTCCATCCCGTTACAGGGCAACACGTTGCCCCAAGGGTCGATGAAGAAGTTTTCGGTGCCCGCCTCGCAAGGGAGCAGGCGGGGGTCGCCGCGAATGTAGTTGATCACGCCCATATTGAAATAGGCCCGGAACCAGCTCTTGGGGTGTCTTTCTTCCAGCAGGCGGTTGATCAACTCCTCAAAGTTCGCGATGACCTCATCCTTGTTGGTGATGACGTTGTCGCCCTTGTGGAAGTAGAAGGAGTTATGGAACGCGGCCGTGGCGAACTGGCAGTCGAGCTCTTTCGCCACTTTGTAGAGCGAAATCATGTCGGCCGAGTTGCTGTTGGAGACGGTTATCCCGAAGCCGATGTCTTTCACTCCCCTGCGGCGCAGGCCCAAGAGCACGCGCAAGCCGCGGTCAAACCCGCCGGGGCGGCCGCGAAGCTCATCGTTCTTCTGTGACAGCCCCTCGAGGCTGATACGAAAGCCAAGCTTGGGGAACTTCTTCGCCAGGTCAAAGACGCGGTCTTCAAACCAGCCGCTGGTGCTGATGACGACGCGATGCGTCTTGGTGAACAGAATCTCGATGATCTGGTCGAGGTCCTCGCGCACGGTCGGCTCGCCGCCGGTCAGGTTGACGAGGCTCACGCGGGGCAGCTTCTTAAGCAGTTCGGGCTTGAACTCCTCTTCGGGCCTGGTGGGGTGCTGCCAGACGTTGCACATGGTGCATTGCATCGGGCAGCGGTAGGTGACGATTACTGCAGCTTCCATACTCAGTCCTTTGGCGCCTGTGGATTCATGACCCAGCGGCGTTTGGGCAGGAGAGCATATCTAGTCGGCGAGTACCGGAGCTAGACTGCCCTTACGTGCCTCACTTCTGCCCATCGCTGTTTCGTACATTGCAGCGATTTCGTCGGCCTTCGCGTCCCAAGACAACTCGCCTGCGCGAACCAGAGCTCCGGCCGATAGGGATGCCACTTCTGCCGGGCGGTCAATCAGTCTGGCAAGAGCCTGAGCGAATCCCGCGACACTTCGGTGCGGGTGTACCATTGGCACCTTGATGCCACAAGATTCATTGATGGCCGTCGCCATCCCGCACGCATCATGGCAGATGACCGGCATGCCTAATGAGAGTGCCTCAAGAATGACGCCGGGCGTGCCCTCACGAAGGCTGGTATGGACCAATACATGCGATTCGTCCATCACGCGCAGGGCATCCGGACGCCCTAGCCGTCCATGCCATTTCACATTTGCCAGGCACAACCGATTCGCAAGCGTGCGCCATTGGAGAGTCTCTGGGCCTTCGCCAAGTACCGATAGCTCGACTTTGCACACATCGGTCTTCAAGGCTGCAATCGCCTCAAGCAGCAGTGGAAGCGCCTTGCGATTCGTGTGATTACCGGACCAACAAAGTCGAAGCGTCTCGGGCGAACGAATCTCTCGAATCCGACCTTGAACCCCATCCGGGCCAGACTGCTCGACCATCCGAGATACACGATGTGATGCCCACGAGCGGAAGAGCCGCTCATCCTGGTCCGTAACAACCCATATATGGGATGCCACCCCTGCGGCACATCGAATACGTCTCATGACTTTGGTTTGAGCTGAATTGACCGCCGCTCGCAGCATCTCGCGGATGAGGTTCTTCCAGCCAAGCCATCGCGAGAAACTTAGGATGGGCTCATCGACACCGCTTACGGGTCCCCAGAAAAACGGAATGCCAAGATCGTAGGCACAAGAAACGCCCCAGAACGCCAACGGAGTGAGGTGATGCACCAAATCAAACCTATCAATACCCATCCGTTGGATTGCGGCTCTCGCCTCGCGATGCCACGCACGTAACCCACGATAGAAGAGGGGCCAGAAACCCACGCCGTCCGAGACTGAAAAGAATCGCCGGTTCAGGTCAGCACACTTTCGGGCATCATGCGGTGGGTCAACGAAGACGACCTGTAGGCCCGGAATCGGTCCATTCTGCGCAACGTGCTGAGCATAGGCCTCTCGGTGATCCGCAGTCCCAAGCTGATTGGTTGTCGCGCAGACAACCGTAACGTCGTGCTTTCGCGCGAGGCGTGTGCTGACATTCCAGCCCAGCGCAGCCTCTGACCCGAGTATCGGGGAGAAATCGTAGGCGATAATCAACACCCTCAACCGCGAAGGGCGCGTCGGGCTAATCATTGTTACTACCTCACTCAACTTAGAAGATTAGCCGCGAAGCAGGCTTCGGCTCAATTCAAGTGACCGGGCAATAGCATGGTCCATGTCGTAGTACCTGTACTCACCTAGCCTGCCACAGATGACAACGTCACCAAGCCGGTCGGCGGCGGCTCGATACTTCCCGTACAGATCTCGATTCCTCTTGTCTGGAAATGGATACTCGAACTGGTCCGCACTGACAGGTGAAAACGGGATTTCGCGGGTGACTACCGTTCCGGCGACGCCGTTACGCTCGGCTGGTGACATCATATGCTTCCACTCGATCGTGCGAATATGAGGGCCATTCGCATGCAGAGGCTCGTTGACCTGCGCCACTTCCTGAAACCGCGATACCTCGGAAAGGTGCTCAGTCAGCCGCCGCTGCCCTCGATATTGGAGATCTCCCATGGAATTATCGAAGAAAGCATCGATTGCGCCCGTGTAGACCGTCATTTTTCTACCGCGCAATACGTCACGGTTCTTCAGGTAGTCAACCCCAACTTCCACAGGTATCCCATCGAGCATCCGCTCAATCATTCGGGTGTAGCCCTCTGAGGGCAGCCCCTGATACTTCGCCTGGGGAGTGAGCCTGGGATCATCGTCATGTCGAACATCGAATCGCTTACAGAGATCCGTTTCTAGATCGGTGGCCGGTACGCCCCACTGCTTCTCATTATACTCTTTGACGAACAGCTCATAGATCTTTCGCGGCATCAGCGAAATCGCTGCCTCCTCGAAATTGCCGGGAATACCGGCGAACTCCGGCCTCCAGGCATTCCCAATCACTTTGCGAATATAGCTTGCCCCAAGCGGCCAGTTGACGTACTCGTCGCCGACGTGCGCCTTGACTCGAGCCTCGTACGGCATGAACGACGTAAATCGGTTGACGAACGTCCACACCTCATCACTTACCGTGCGGAAATAGTGCGGCCCGTATGTATGAACACGAATTCCAGATGCATGGACATGGTCGTGAACATTCCCGCCGACATCACTACGCCGTTCGACGACCAGAACGCTACACCCTGCATCAACGAGTATGCGGGCACACACGGCACCGGTTAGGCCCGCGCCGACGATAAGGAAATCTACTTGCCTATTCATGGATTATGTTCTTATCAAAGGCCGTACGGTCGAAGACATTGCCTAGGATGCGGTTAACGGGTGCCAGACCTTCGTGACTTTCCGCGCACTGACAGACTGGCCCGCAGGGCTAGATGCCTGGCGTGATTAGATCACCGTCTTACTTGATGCATCGGCGATAGATCGCCATCAACCCCTCGCAATGGCGCTCCAATGAAAACTGCTGTTCGACCAGACCGCGAGCATTGCGCCCCATCTCTTCCAACTCAGACTTACCAGCCCAAAACGACTTTAGACTGCTTCGGAGTTGGTCCACATTGCGAGGCTCAAACAAGACGCCGGTCTCGCCAGACCGAACGAGTTCGGATACGCCCCCGATGTTAGCGCCCAGAACCGGTTTGCCATGGGCAAATGCTTCCAAGACCGTCATCGGGGCGTTTTCATACCATTCCGATGGTATGGCGAGGAACGCTGCGCCCCGGAACAGATTGGCTAGTGACTCGCCGGATTGGTAGCCCTCAAAGCGCACATCGGGCAGTTTGTGATCCGCCACAAATCGTTCAGCATCAGTCCGAACCGGACCATCGCCAGCGATCCGCATCGGGATTCCCGTGCCTTTCAGGGCCTCGAGAAGCGTGAGGACACCCTTCTCCTTCGACAGCCGGCCGGCATAGAGTATGTAATCCCCTGGGGTGAAGGCGGGTGCAAAGCTCTTGACGTCCACGGCATTGGGCAGATAGGTAATCCAGTCGGCCGGGTAGCCACTCTTCTCCAGCAGAGACTTGAGAAACCTGCTGGGCGTGATGACCTGTTTGAGGATTTCCCATCGTTTGAGCCACTTGTTGAAATAGGATTCGGCCGTGTAAATGGCGGAAGCGACGAGACTGCTCTTGTGGCAACGCTTCAGCAGGCAGTGATAGTAGCGCCGGCTCTGGCAGGCCTCGCAGACTTCGCCATGGTCCAGACAGAGGTACGATGGGCAGACCAGCTTGGCATCATGCGCGGTCATGATCGCGGGGATGCCGCGACGCTGCGCCTCAACCAGGATGGAGGTGGTCAGCGAACCGTAGATGTTATGGCAATGAATGATGTCGGGGCGATGGTCATCGAGCAGTCTGCCGAATGCTCTGCCCGCTACCCGATTGTGGATGAACCCCGGAATCGCCTTCACCTTACCGAACATCGAAAGCTGATTAACATCGCATCGCTCCACCGAATGAGAGGTCGTCTTGGTTCCTAGGGGAATGGTGGAGAAGGGCAAAACCTCGTGGCCAGCGGATCGAAGCGCACACTCTTGGTCCAAGAGGACTCGCTCGGAGCCTCCACGAAGGTAGTAGAAGTTATTGGCTGTTACGATGCGCATCCGCGTCCGAGTTGAGTATTGCCGAATATGCAGCAACGACACGCTCCAATGAACACATCCCTGCGACGTGGCCAAACGCCGCATCGACATCCACGGTCCTGTAGCTTCGTTCCCTTAACGCTGATGCAAGTGCAGAGATATCCAAGTGGGGCACGAGGATACCGTATTGCGGTTTTGCTACTACCTCGTTGATACCCCCGAGGCCGTCGAAGGCGATAGTTGGACATCTGCACGCCATGGCTTCCAGAAGCACATTCGAAGATGCCTCAGATCTGGAACTGAGCACCAAGGCATCGGCGTTCCGCATGTATGCATAGGGATTCCTCTGTTGGCCATGGAAGAGCACACGATGAGAGACGCCTAGTTCATGTGCTTGTTTCTGAAGGTGGCTGCTGTCGCCATCGCCGACAATGTGGAGGGAACCAGACTCCGCACCAGAATCAGCAAAAGCCTTCAGAAGGAGGTCATACCCCTTCACGTGGTGTATCCGCCCGACGGCAAGGATGTTTGGCCCCGTTTCTGAAAAAGGCGAGGAGGTCGCCATCGATAGCCGGGATATCTCCGGGAAATCCACGGGATTGTGGATCACGGTCAGTTTCCCCTCTGGAATGCGATAGTTGGCTCGGAAGTCCTGGGCCATCCCCTCGCATTGGCACACTACCCGCTGTGCCCTTCCGTACGCTGCCCTCAACACCCCCCGGAAGGGCCAATTATAGACTAAGTGATGTCGCAGCGTATCAAGTCCGAGTCGGCGCGTACTTGGATTGACATCCTCACGCACAACGAGGCGGCATCGGTTGCCGCTCGCTATGATGCAGGCGATCGCTGCGGCCAGATTGGCGCCGCCAATCGTGGAGAACACCGTGTTGGGTCTGAATGAAGCAATGGCGCGGGCGAGAGCGAACGGCGCCGTGCGCAAGCGGCACTGGAGATCAAACATGCGTATGTCACCAGGGATCTGATCGAAATACGCTCCGCCTGAGCGCCACACCGCCAGGCCCAGTTCGAAACGATCTCGGGGCAGGTGCCGCAGAAGATTCAGAACAACCCTCTCGGCTCCGCCACCGGACATGGAAGGAACACATACAAGTAGACGCGTCATCTCGCCTGCTCTGCTGCTAACGACGTATGGCATTCCGGGTCGTCTCGTGATCGCGACGATCCTACCGGTCCACGGCGACGAACGCGGCTATCTCCTCGACGATCTGCGGGAGCGTTTTGGTAAGACGCCAACTAGGGTAATGGTTCTGGAACTTGCGGAGATCGCTGTAATAGCAAATATGATCACCGATTCGGTTGGCGTTCATGTATGACAACGTTGGTCGCTTACCCGTTATGCTGGCAATTAAGTCCACACACTCAGCAAGACTTGCCGAGTTCGCTTTGCCACCACCTAGGTTGTATACCTCGCCAGGGCGTGGCTTCTGCGCAAATTCCCAGAGTGCCGATACTACGTCACAGCAATGGATCTGATCGCGGACCTGCTTGCCCTTATAGCCATAGATCGTATAGGCCCCCTCGTGCAGTGCGACCAATACGAGGTAACTCAGGAACCCGTGCAATTCAACGCCTGAGTGCTGTGGTCCAGTCAGGCAGCCCCCGCGGAAGACACCGGTCTTCATACCGAAGTATTTGCCATACTCCTGGACCATGATGTCGCCCGCGAGTTTGGAGACACCGAAGAGCGAGTGCAAACATCTATCAACGGGAAACGTCTCCGCGATTCCGTTGGCGTACTCTGCCGTGGAGTACTCCCACCGTGTGTCGAGCTCCTTCAGCGGAACATGATTCGGACCGTCGCCGTATACCTTGTTGGTGCTGAGGTGCAGAAAGACTGCCTCAGGGGAGTGTTGACGGCACATCTCCAGCATGTTGAGCGTACCAACAGCATTCACATCAAAATCGTCAAACGGTCTTTTTGCGGCAAGATCGTGACTCGGCTGCGCCGCAGTGTGCACGACGATGTCGTACTTCGTTCTGCCAAAGAGCTCACCTAGTGCGTCGCGGTTGCGGATATCGAGAGCGCAGTGCTTGTACCGACTGCAGATCGTTTCAAGCCTTTCCTGATTCCACTTTGTGTCGCCCTTGGGGCCGAAGAAATCGGCTCGCATGTTATTGTCGATCCCTGTTATTGATGCGCCGAGCTTGTCGAAGAACACGACTGCCTCGGAACCGATCAGACCAGCACTTCCTGTTACGAGCACTTGCATATCTCACTCCTTTTATCTTTGATGCTTTGTAGTAGTACTACGTTGCTTAGAAACTCGCGCATGCGCACGGCAATCGCTTCGTAGTGGAACTCCCTGATTGCGGTCTGGCGACCGTTCTCGCCAATGCGGGCTGCTTCTGCCGGATTATCGAGTGCAAACGCCATTCGCTGGGCGAATGCAGCATCGTCGTCCGGCGCGGCCACAAGGGCGTTCTTGCCATCAGTGAGGAACTCGCCAACATCACCGACTTGGTTTGTGATAACAGGCCTGGCGCACAGCAAATACTCTCCGATCTTTGTTGGGAACCTCGCGCGAGAACGGTAATCATCGCCAAGCGGAGCAAGCAGTGCTGTCGCACCGGCGTAGTATCCATACAGTTCGCTTCCCGTCCTGTACCCCCCGAATATCAGGTGATCTCGTGGGAAGTTACATGCATCACACTCCTGTAGCAGGCGATGCTGCACACTTGCATCTGCGCTCCCAAGAAGCAGGAAGTCGAAATCGTGTCCAGCGGCGAAACAACGAGCGGCGACACGAATCAAGAACATCACCGAGTCGGCGTACCCGGATATTGCACCTGACCACAGCACATACGGCCGCGATCTTGCTGCTAGTGTCAGGCTCCGGAACTCCTCTGGGTCGGCCATAATAGGCACGCGAAGCACACAACTAGGAGAGATCGCACCCATGTCATGTGTTACCTTCGCCTCAAGCGCGCGAGATATCGCGAACACGCGGTCGGCACACCGGAACTTTAGGCCCGTCTTGTTGAACCACTTGTGCAGCCAAGGCGTGTCGGGCAGATCTGGCCGCCATTCACACAGTTCAGCGACAACCACTTGTCTGAAAATGCGCGAGATCAGGTACAGCGGAATACATAGGAAAGGCGAGTCGCTGTAAAGGTAGAGAACCTTGGGGCGACGCGATGGTGACATAGCCAAGAATGCGGTTGCCATGGCCTTGGTCCAGCCAAGAACATCAGACGCTCGCCTTCCGACGAACGACGTGGGGCGAGTCGTACGGCCTGGCAGGTACCGGTACTTCACGCTACGGGAAACGCCCGATTGCTGGCTGTTCTTCGGGCTGGTAATGGAATCCAACGCCTTGGAGACCACCACCGTAACCTCGAATCCGGCGGCATCCAGGGCCTTTGCTAGGAGCCGCGCCCGGGTAGCTCCGCCTCCGCCATTGGGGAACCCAAACGCATCCAAGAAGATCACGAGCGCCGGTCGGTCAGTGAAGTGACTATCTTTCATCGTGGTGTCCACGCAACGAGGAGTTTTGACATTGTTGCACCATTTCTTTCACAAGCAGGCGATTGCTCGCCGTCCTCGGCCCTCTGTCGCTGTGACCCCTTCCTAGGCACTAGGGGTGCCGGTCCGGCAAGGGCCGCAGCACTCTTGCTGGGACCCCGCCGGCAATGACGTTCGCCGGAATGCTGCGGGTTACCACGCTACCTGCAGCTATGACAGAGTTCCGCCCGATCGTTACACCCTTCAGCACAATTGCATTGAGCCCCAGCCAGACATTGTCCTCGAAAACGACCGGCGACGCAGGAACATCAACCGGATCTCGCCTCCGGGAGGGGTCAACATGGTGCCAGTCCGTGTCAGTGATCGTTGTGTTGGCGCCACATATGACATTGTTACCGATAATGATGCTCACTGCCGAACCGATCGTCGTGCCACTGAAGCCGCAGCCTTCGCCGATGCGGATGCGGGCATTCTCACGCAACGTAGCAACGATGCAGGGGCGGTTGATGCCGATGAGGTTCGACGTCGGGCGCGAGCGAAACCGGCAATGCTTCCCGATCACGATCGAACTGCGCGGAGCGCGGCGGAAGATCGGCCGTCCGTAGAACCGGCACCCCCCACTCATCTCAATACCCCAGAGCGCAGCATCCATGCGCACCGCCAACAAATTCGCAGCCAGGCAAAGAGTTTCGGTTTGCCTGAATAGCCGCCTTAGCACTCTTACTCTCACGTCATCCATGGGTTGATGCCGCCTGTAGCGCCACGAGATGCTTGGCAGACGGAACGACTGGATTCAAAGGCCCGTCATCCGCGTCGGTACGAGCGGCGCAGAAAGACCTATACTGCCAGAACATGATTGCTGCGTAGGTCAGGTCCACCGCAATACTTGCGGTGACCGCACCTGACAGGCCGAGGAGTAGTGGCAATGATCCATAAGCCGCAACCGTCACGAGGCCTGTACCTATCGCACCATTGCGCACTTGCTTGCCGCATCGATGAGCACAGAGAAACCGGTTGTAGAGTTCAGCAAGACCATGCAGGGAAGAACCCAATCCGATAAGGCACGCCAGGGTAGATGCAGGACCGAACCGCCCGGGGTAAACAATCCCGACTACCGTCTTGGCTGCAATCGCAAACATCACGTAAGATCCAGCCGTCGCCAGTCCGACAGAAACCAAGAGCTTACGCGATATGCGAGGCTGGTCTGAGAAACGGGCGAAGTGGCTCGTCGCAACCGAGCTTGGGATTACCGCGAGGGCGCTACCCATCATCGCCCCTAGAAAGTAGATGCCGGCAGACGTACCGTCTAACGTAGCTCCCAGCATCAGGTTGCTAATATGGAAGCTTGCGACTCCGGCAAGTGATCCGAGATAGATATGGAAGCCGTATTCACGCGTCGCGTGAATGAGCGTTCCAGCCGCTCGGAACATGTGGGAAAGGGCTGGCCTTAGGTGCATCGAAATGACGGCAAGTGGAACAACCCACGCGATGATGCGAACAGCATAGACAGAGCGAAGAGATAGCTGTGAATGCGCAAACCAAGCTGCGCTGAGAATCAGGAGGTTCAGAATCGGCGGAAGGCAACGCCCCGCCGCGAGCGAGGTGATGCGGGATGTACCTGTCAATACCGCTTCCAGGCATGGTTGGAGCAAGAAGAGCGCAAAGGCGCCTAGGGCAAATGGGATAACCGTGATCAGTTCTGGCGAGTAGAGGCGCCGCAGCAGGGGCAGGCACGCGATAACGATGATCGTGCCAACGAGCGATGCGACAACGGCAAATCCGAGGGCTGCAGCTACCAGGCCACGAGCGAAATCACCCTTGACGGAAATGAGAGATTGCTGAACGGCCTGAAACACGCCTAATGAGAGAACAAGGCCCAGCAAGCTGAAGAGTGACTCGATCACGCGATAGTGGCCGTATCCCACGGGACCGAGGTACCGAGTGATAATGGCGCTCGTTGGCAGCGACAAACCGATTGCAGCCAAACTGGCAACAGAGAGCAGCGCGGTGGTCCTCTTCATTTCCCCGCTCCCCAGCGACCACAGGCTTTGTCTGGACTTGCTATGAGCGCCCACGCCCTTCCGCCAATCAAACACACGAATAGGCTATAGTAGCCAAATCCGGGGGATGCAAATATACCCAGACCACACAGGACCAGAAGCCAGGTTACCAGCACCGCGGAAGATGCGATGTCGGAATGCAGCGACCAACGGCGCACTAATGGAATGAGTGCTCCGATGACGAGCCAGAGATAGGAGCTTAACAGTGGTATCCCCCCGATGAACAGCATCCACAGAATACCATTATCAAGGAACGCGTAATCGCGGTTGCCGAAATTCTTATAAGTAGCGCCCGGTCCTCTGCCGAGAACCAGTTCTGTTGGTGCGACGTCTGCAAAGAAGTATTGATACTGCTCGGATCGACTGTCTTCGTCGATTCTTTCCAGAAGACTCGTCAATGCATCGCTGAAGGCGCCGCCGGAACTTCTGTCGGTTCCCATTACCAGTACAACACCCAAGACCACTACTGCTGCGGCCCCGACAACCACTCTTTGCTGTGTCCGGAGTGAAGTAACGATCCATGTGATGAAGCCTAACGCTGCGATGATCGTCCAGGAACGAGTCTGACTGACGATACTTGCCAGAGAGAATACCAGAAACGGCAGAATCCGTCCGGGCCAGCCAAAGGGGGCATCCTTGTTCAGCAGCAGCCAGATCGATGGCAAGCTCAGAGTGGTAATGTGACGCAGAAGCTTCTGAAGCACATAGTTGCGGTTGCTTCCCTGCAGAGTCACGAGCTCATAGCACGCAACCAGCGCGGTTGCGAGGCACAGGACAGTAATGACTCTTGTGAACACTCGCCAGCGAGGCAGGTTTGCCCCTGCGAGGACAAGGAAGCAGGGAAACCACAGTGCCGGACTATGCCCACGCAGGATGAACTTGGTGCCTAGCAGATCTGTCCCGTAGAACGGAACTGCAATGGCGAGAGACCATAGTTGGATACTCCAGAACACAATCTCAACCGAACGTGGCACATGCCGAAAGCGATCAAACGCTGCAAGCGTTCCGCTCGCAATGCATGCTAGCAGAGAAAGACCTAGGATCAGATTGGCGCCACTCGGTACAGTGTCCAGAGACGAATAGAGAGATGCTGCATCTATATCGCTTGTGCGCGCCAGATATAGCGCGGCGATCATGTGATAGAGCCAATTCGTGACTAATGCAGCGGAAGCGAGGAAGACAATGACCCGTTCCCGGTCCCACGCCAATGGCGCAAGAGGGTCGCGTACCAGAATACCTGCACGAGGTACATTCGATACGGTGCGGCGAGACTGCTTCAGCATCGGCAAGTATGGGCTCCCATGTGAAGTCTCGCGAATGGCCGAAAACTAGAGGTCATCTTCCCGCCACTTCCAGCACTGGCTCGCGATGGTCGGCGGCTGCGACTTCGGTCGTATCTACGACATTCGATCGACGGCCATTCGATGCGGGATCGTGAGGTGTTACCTCTACCGCGGAGGCCACCTGAGCCACCTTCTCATGCACCATACCGATCTTGTACGCGGCCACGGCGACGAAGCTGAAGACCAGCAGGTAGATGGCACCCACGAAGCTGGTGCGCAGGAACACGATCGAGCAGCCAAGAACTCCGCAGCAGACGGCGAGGCCATAGCAGGTCAGGACGGCGCCTCTAACCGACAGGCCGCGAGCCAGGAGCTGGTGGTGCAGGTGCTGCCGGTCGGCACTGAAGAACGGCCGGCCGTTGACCTTGCGGCGGACGAAGGCTAGGGCAGTGTCAAACAATGGCAGGGCAAAGGCCACGCAGCCGCCGAGGAACCACTTGAGTTCACCCTCGGCCGCGAAGAATATCAATAGCGCTGCACAGCAGTGGCCCAGGAACATGCTGCCGGCATCGCCCATGAAGATGGAGGCGGGGTTGAAGTTGTAGGGGATGAAGCCCAGCACCGCGCCCAGCAGCGCCAGGGAGAGGATCATGCGGGTGGCGTCGGCATGTTCGTGGCCGGGACCATGGAAGAGAGCCAGACTGACCGAAAGCACCAGGAATGACGCCGCCATGATCGCCGTTACACCGCCACACAGACCATCCAGGCCGTCCATCAGGTTACAGGCGTTGCAGCAACCCACGACCACCACTAGGACAAACAGCAGGCTGACGATGGCGACAGCCCAGGAGTACTGCCATGTTTCAAAGCCGGAGGATGCCAGTCCAAAGAAGGTCAAGATCGGCTGCACCAGGCCCCAGGCGCTGCGATGGGCAAGCTGAGTGCTGGCCAGGCAGAGGCCGGCGGCAAGCTGGCCGGCGATTTTCTGCTTTGGCGTGATGCCGCGAGCATCGTCGACCAGCCCGACAAGTACGATGACCAGGGCACCGGCCATGAGCCACCAGTCAATCTGCACATGGTTCAAGAGGCTGGGATACCACCAGTGCGGGTAGAGCAAACGACTGCACAGGATACCGGCCGCACAGCCGGCGAAGACGGCTATGCCACCCAGATACGCTACTGGCTCTCGATGCACCTTGCGCTTGCCGTCCGGGTGGTCAATGATGTGGAAGCGGATGGCGATGATGCGCATGATGGGGGTGAGGATGATCGCCACGATGAAGGCCGCATAGAAGACATACACGTAGGAACCCAGTAACTGACCGACACTGCCGGGAAGCGGAGTGGCCTGATCAGCGGGCGAGGCCGATAAAAGCTGTGGGAGTGAGGACATGTCAGGTGCGATTAGGAGCTGGTGGAAAGGAGCAAGTGGAAAGTGGCGAGTGGAAAGGCCGAGGAAGAGCGGAAAGCGGATAGCGGACGGCGGATGGCCGTGTAGTGAAAAGTGCCACGTGGAAAGTGGAAAGGCGTTAGCGCGCCTCCGCCGGGCGGGTCGTGGTGGTGCCGGCGCCGGGGAGGATGCTCAGGTCGCCGAGGAGCTTGACTGCGGAGGGCCATTTGGGGCGCAGGCGAAGGCAGATGCGGACCTGCTCGATGGCCGGGTCTACCTGGCCGGTTTTGGCGAGGCTGCGGGCCAGGGCCAGACGCCAGTCGATCTTGCCGTAATCTTTGTCGAGGGCGCGGCGGTAATAGCCGATGGCGGCGGTGTGGTCGTTTTCTTTGGCAGAGATACCGGCCATGGAGGCCAGCATGCTGGCGGTGGCGTCCGGGGCATCGCAGGCGGGGCGAAGCTTGGCGATGGCGGCCTGGCGGGCGGCCAGGGCAGCATCGCTGACATCAGAGCCGAAGTCCTGATCAAAGTCGTCGGCCGCCTGCTGCAGCAAGGATGTCACGGAGAAGAGCCTGGGGATGTCGTCTCCGGCAAGCTTAATGGCGAGACCGGGGCGGTTGGCGGTGATGATATAGATGCCGGCAGCAGTGCGGAACTCGCCCGCGACGGCAAGGCGGCCGAACTTCACCAGCGAATCATCCCAGCGCTGGGCAAAGACATCGACCAGGCCGGCGGCGTAGCAGCAGGCGGCGTCGTAGGGGGTAAGGCGATAGCCGGTGGCGATGTGCTGCTCGCCGATGGGGAGTTCAAAGACGAACTTCTCGATCTGGCCCAGGAGCGAGAAAGGAGGACCGTAGGTAGGGCAAAGAGCACGGGAGGCGGAGAGCTCATCGGTCAGGCGGCGGGTGTATTCGAGGGCATCTTCATCCAGGACGAGGGCGCCGGTCTGCGGGTCGCGGGCGCGGGCGATAGTGCGCCAGCGGTAGGTGTTGAGGGAGTGGACAAGCGCGATGTTGTTGGGCTGGGCGTCGACGGCCTGCTGGGCGCAGAGCAGGAGGCGGGCGAAGTCGATGTCGTCGGCCTGCCAGTCATCGGAGGCCAGGCGCTGCTCGATGCGTTGGGCAGTAATGGAAGCGGATTCGGCATTGAAGGCAGCGCGGGCTCCTGTGAGGACCCAGCCGAAGAGAAGCAGGGCGATCGCGGACACGATAAAGGGCAGCGGGGAACGGGTGGGATGATGCGGAACCTTGGCAACCACCGGCTGCCTGCCCCAGCGGGCGGGGCTGAGGTTGACCAGGAGGCCACAGACCACGGCGGTGAGGCAGGCGATGCCGGGAACGTGCTGAGCGAAGTCGGAGAAGCTATGAACGAGAACGGCCACCAGGCCAAAGCCCAGGCCCAGGGCAACGGAAGAGGCAAAACCGGACTCGCTACGAACAGCGCGCAGGCCGCTGTAGATGATGAAGGCGATGAACGCCAGAGCCAGCAGCAGGCCGGAAAGCCCCATCTCTTCCATCAGTTGGGCATATTCGTTCTCGACGTGGCTGGTCAGCACGAAGTCGCCGGAGCGGTCGAAGAGGTGGAAGACCCAGGCGTGAGAGCCCAGGCCGGTGCCGAAGATGGGGAAGCTGCACCACATGGGCCAGAGGTCTTTGAGTGTCTGCCAGCGTTGCGCATAGGCACCATTGGCGGCATCGACCTTCTGGAGGGTGGCGAGGCGGTCGTAGATGCTCTCAAAACCCAGGACCAAGAGCAGGCAGAAGAAGGCAAAGCCGATCAGGAGCAGAACTGAGCCGCGGCCTTTGGCATGGCGTGACCTGCCAAAAAGCACGCCGATGACCACGGCAGCGACCAGCATGGAGATAAAGCCCATGCGCGAGGTGGAGAGGGCAATCGACAGGCTGGCGGCCAGGAGCATGGCCAGAATGCTCCAGACGATGCCGGCACGACTGCCATTGAGGAGGTCGGACACGCGGTGCCAGGCGAGAGAGCGCGAGCCGACGCGGCGATCGACCTCCAGGAGCAAGAGAGCCAGGGCGGCGCCCATGGAGAGATTGGTGAACTGGCTGTAGTGGTTGTAGTTCTGGAAAGGCCCGGCGGTAAACCCGCGCCCCGGAACCACTCCGTAAATCGTGTCGGACTGATTCAGGTCGCGGTAGAGAGCCAGCAGCGTGACCGCGCCACCCACGGAGGCAATGACTATCAGAAGGCGGCGGATCTGGTCGCGATGGCGGAAGGTATTGGTCACGATGAAAAAGATGGCGGCGACGGCCAGCAGGATCCGCAATTCGTGGCGGGTCTCGAAGGAGTAGAAGGAGAGGGTGCCGGTGGCGGGCACGCCCCCGGGCAGATCGGCGAGCAAATCACCTTTGAGGCTGGCGGTGGCCGGCGAGATGGCACTGAGCATCGGCCAGGGCAGCGAAAAGAGCTGGAAGCCGACCAGGGCGAGAAAGGCGAAGATCAGCAGGTAGCTTGCTGACCAGCGGCAGGGCGAGCTGTGGCGCTCAAAGAGCTGCCGGCCGGCCAGCGCGAGCACCATGCCGGCGATCAGTGCCAACAGCATCAGCTCACTCCATGCCTGAACAGCGCCGAAGGCGAAGGGGGCAAAGAGGAGCAGTAACGCCAGGAGCCCCTCGATGGTGAGGTCGTACTTGCTGGCCCAGGCATAGGGCTTCTCAAGCTGGCTCTGGCCTTCGGTCATGGATGAGGTCGCGTGGCTCATTGTCTTGCTGGAATCACTTAGGCCGGGATCAGCGTGTCCATGGGCGTCAGGACATCGCGGCCCTGAAGGATGCGCAGGGGGTTATCACCGCAGACCTGGCGGGCCAGGGGAAAACTGATGCGCGAGGCGATGGCGGCGATGGCGGCCGACATGCGCGGCGGACGGAGCTCGGGGTTGTGGGCGTCGGTGGCAACGACGGCAGCCCAGCCGGATTTGAGCAGGCCCCAGGCGATTCGTTGCGCCAGGGGGCCAAAGTCGCCAAGAAGGCTGCCAGCGGTCAACTGCAGCACCGCCCCCTGTTCCAACCAGGGAAGGACACAACGGGGATCACGCTGCACGTGAAAGTGCCGTTCCGGGTGCGTGATAATGGCGCGCATGCCGCGATCTTTCAGGTCAACCAGGATGCGGAGCGGATTCACATACACCTCATGAGGCAACTCCAGCAACTGGTAGCGGCGGCTGTCGCCAAGAGTCAGTACCTGGCCACTCTCGATCAGGGCAATCAGCCGTTCATCAAGCCGGGCATCAGCGCCGCACAGCACGGTAAGGGGCAGGCCATGCTCGCTCAGCGTCACGGCGAGGGCGGCAACGGCCTGGCGAATGCGGCTGGCGGAGTTAGCGCCATCGTAGCGGCCCAGTTGATGCGGGGTGGCGAAGACGGTGGTGATGCCATCATCCACCAGGGTCTGGCAGAGGGCAATGGCTTCTGTGACGGTGGCGGGGCCATCGTCGAGCCCGGGGAGGCAGTGACAGTGCACATCCACGGATTCGGCCACGGCCAGGTCCGTGAGTCGCTTCTCTTGGGCGGGAGTGCGAGGCGCCATCATCGTGACACGGGATGATCGGAATCAGCCTTCGATTCGGCGGGCAGGGCTCTGCCGTTGCCACCGTTGGCGCCCGAGCCGTGGCCTCCATAGCCACCGTAGCCTCCGTAGTTGCCATAGCCGTAACCATAGCCGTAGTGGCGGCTGTAATAGCCGTAGCCGCCGCGGCCATGGACGGCATCGTTGACCACCACGCCCAGTATGCGGGAGCCGACGCTCAGAAGGCCATCGCGGGCCTGCTCGGCCATTTTTCGCGTGCTCTTCTCGGCGCGAAGCACCATCACGGTGACATCGCACATAGCGCCCAGGATGCGGGCATCGGTGACGGGCATGACCGGTGGTGAATCGATGACTACGTGGTCGTAGCGTTCGCAGAGCGACTTGATCAGGTCCTGGAACCTCTGGCTGTGCAGCAGCTCCGTGGGATTGGGCGGAACCGGGCCGCAGGGCAGCACATCCAGACCGGCAATGCTGGTGGGGCGAACGGCTTGCTCGCGCTGGCAGCGTTCGGCGAGAAGCCCGGTGAGCCCATCGTCGCCCTCGAGCTTGAAAAGGACATGCTGGCGGGGTTTGCGGAAGTCGGCATCGATGAGCAGGACCTTCTGTCCGGCCTGGGCCATGGCGATGGCAATGTTCGCGGCGGAGGTGGTTTTGCCGTCGGCCGGGGCCGGCGAGGTGACCAGCATGGTCCTGGCCTGTCCGGCAGGCACGCCGAAGAAGAGGGCGGTGCGCACGGTTCGATAGGCCTCGGCGGTCTCCGATCGCGGCTCGAGGTGGACGATCTGGCCAGCGGTTTGCGGGGTCTTGTTGCCCGCCATGTGGGGGATGACGCCCAGGATGGGCAGGTCCAGAGCCGCCTGGATCTCTTCACTGGATTGCAGACGCTCATCCATCCAGTCACGCACCAGGGCAAAGCCGATACCCGCCATCAACCCCAGGACCATGGCCAGGGCCAGGGAGCGCGTTTTCTGGGGCTTGCTGGGCCGGTCCGGCACCTTGGCGACCTCCAGCACGTTGATATTCATAGCGCCGGTGTCTTCGGTTACGGCGATCTCCTTGATGCGGTTGTCGATGGCGTCGCAGAGGGCCGCCAGTCGCTTGTACTCGGTATCGAGGCGGCCATATTCGGCCGCCTTGGCATTCAAGTCCATGGCGACCTTGAGCTGGTTATCGAAAGCCTTCTGCAGCTCTTTTTCTTTGCCCTGGGCTGCTATCCACGTCTGCTTCAGCCCCTCGACATAGGCGTCGGCGAACTCCTGGTTCCGCTGCGCCAGCTTGTCACGCAACTGGATCACCAGCGACTCAGCGCCGATGCGCATGCGGTGTTCGGGAGCGTAGGTGGCCCTGGCGGATTCGGCCTGGCTCTCGGCGCGGTCCAGGTCCTCACGCAGGATGAAGTCGCGCTGGTCGGAGCTGACGTACCAGCCCTTGCGCTGCTGAGCATCGACCAACTGCCGTATCTTCTGGGGGTCCTTGATGGCGGCGGCGGAGCCGTAGGCGGCCTTGGCATCGAGCGTCTCCATCTGCGCCTGGGTGAGCGATGCCTGCAGGGAGCTGAGCAGTTGGGTGGTGATGTTCCAGTTGTCGCTCTGGAAAGAGAGGGCGCCATTAGCGGACTTGAACGCGACCATCTCCTTCATCTTGGCGTCGAGTTCGGCATCGCGCTGCTCTTTTTCCTTGCGCAGGATCTTGAGGACATCCGAAGCCGTGGTGCGGGTGTGCTCCGACTGGTAGCTGAGGAAAGCATCGACCACGGCGTTGACGATCTTGGCCCCCTCTTCGGGAAAGGGCGTGTCAAAGGTAACGGTTATCAGATCATCCTTCTTGCCCACTTCCACGTTCAAGCCGAGCTGGAGGGCGAGCAGAGGATTGTCCTCGTTCCCGAAGGTCTGCATCTTGCTGATGGCGGCGGCTTCGGCGGCGGCAGCAAGGATAGGGGCGGAACTGATCAACTGCGCCTGGGTGTAGAGGAAGCTATCAGGCCTGGAGGCCGATGCAATGTCCCTGGTATCATTCAGGATGCGCGGGCCACTGCGTTCCACATAGATGCGGGAACCGGCGGTGTAGATGGGCGTGGCGGTCAGGATATAGGCGAAGCCGGCAATGATTCCGGCGAGGGTGAAGGCGAAGACGCTCCAGCGGCGGTTCCACAGGATGGAAAGCAGGCTGCGCTGCGGCCCGGCCGGAGGACCGCCGGGCTGATCCTGCTGGAACTCTTCCACCTCCGCAAGCCGCCCGGCGCTACGCTGCGTGATCTGACTCATATACGACTCCGAAGGGGAAGTTCATCCCAACACAGAAACGCCCTGCCCACCGAAGGCCAAGGCGTTGGATTAAGTGTGATGTCATGCCAATCGATTTACCGGCCCGGAAGGGCAGGGGGTGGAGGCAGCGTGCCGTAAGGGCTGGGCGTTGTTCCCGTTCCCGGTGGCGGGATCACGGGAGGGGTCAGACCCGAGCGTGTCTGCGTCTGCAGCGAAGGCACGGCGGGAATGGTGCTGATCGTCAGCGCTGAGACTGTCAGGGTCGTGGTCGTCTTGGGAGCAGCCAGAAGCGTCGTCCGCGGCGCGAAGGGATTCAGGCTGGAAGTGGTCACGGCCGCAACTGCTACGCCCGTACCGCCAACCATCATTACGGCAGCCGCCAGATTGGGAATTGTCTTCATCATGTACTACCTCCAGGATGCCTCTAAAAGCAATATTACCGCTGCCGACGACGCCGCACAAGGAGCCCCACCACGCAGCCGACTGCCCCGAAGATGCCGGGCTCGGGAACGGTGTTGATCACCAGATCATCCACGCCGGCGTAGCTTTGCAGGGAGTATGTGGTCTGAGAGCCAGTGGGAGCGAAGGGGTCGGTATATTGCCCCCAGCTCACCAGCCGAACATAGTCAACGCTGTCCATGATGTTGGCAACGTCAAAAGAGCCAGCATCCGACCCATTGATGGAGACACTATACTTGCCTGTCGCAAAATTGACGGTCATGTCATAGTTGGCCCAGGTGCCATTGAGGGGACCAACACCTGAAACGACCTGGAGCTGCGGATTGCCACCCACGCCAACCATTAATGACCCGGTTTCAGAGTCGACCCAGACCATGGCGACGGACTGGTTCAAAGTGCTGTTGTACAACTCCACGCCGAAGTAGCCGCCGGGAAAATCAGACCCGGAAATACCCATCGACCATGTCGTCTGCACGATGGGCGTGGCGAGGGACTTGGTGTAGGTGATCGGCTGATACCAGGCGCCAACACCATCCTGGGCGTCCAAGCCGCGTGGGAACGACACGTATTGGCCGCTCACATCACTGGCGATGCCGCCGGCGAAGTCGATGACACTGACACTGCTGGGCAGGGCGGCGACGGTCCAATTGTCCTGGCCGGCCAGATCGCCACCACCATACAGGGGCGACTCAAAGCCGTGGCTGTCATAAAGGGTTGCCGCCGAGACGGTCACAGCCATACCGAGCACACTCGCAACGACCATAGCCAAAGACTTGCCGATCATATTCACCTCGCGAAAGGCCACCAGCCCGGCGCCATACAGGCCGATTCTGGTTGGCTCATGCTAAACAGGGCACCGCGCTGCCCCAACACTCTATCAGTATCAACCGCTGAGTCCGCCATGTCAAGCTTGCTCTTGCCATAATCCGACGGTTTTCAGGATCCGCATGAGCGGACGGGGAACAGGGTCAGGCGCGATCAGGGCGGACTCCGTCCCCGTCGGTGCACGGCCGTGGCCCATACACATCGAGGTCCTTGCTCTTGCGGAGCGTCAAGGCAGGAGGAGAGCCGGGTTGAATACTGCCTCGTGTGCCCGCCATGCAATAGCCATATATAGAATCCGATATGCGAGGGGTGAAGTCAATAGGCTGGACCTGCTACTTTTGAAGTTTGTCCATCTGTAAGCCGTTTAACTGAATGTACATACGAAGGTCGGCAGGTCGAAGTGGAAAGTACCGAGGAGAAAGTGGAAAGCTTCATTAGTGGAAAGTGACGAGTGGAAAGTGGAAAGTGCGGGAGAAGAGCGGAAAGCGG
>Ga0209083_1001641_pt1 | contig 24518 bp, 45 predicted proteins | sample AM7aDNAmetaG_FD_184132 | JGI IMG/M metagenome (GOLD analysis project Ga0209083, IMG submission 184132) | Freshwater microbial communities from Finland to study Microbial Dark Matter (Phase II) - AM7a DNA metaG (SPAdes) (version 3) | ecosystem: Environmental > Aquatic > Freshwater > Lake ...
TTATACTTATACAAATCCTAATATAATATATATACTTACCTTATATTTGGTACGTAATTAACTTGGTGTATCTTATGTACCTACTGCTACACTACACTTTCTTGTTTCTTCTATATTAACCTTAATTAATCTAACACCGGTACCTTCCAATTGTTTTGGTCCTACAACGTCTATAAGGTACTGGCCCATATTCTCTGCTGTAGGATTAAACTGTACTACAACCGTACCTTCAGGATCTAACTCTTTTAATGTAGGAGCAAAGGGATCTCTTTCCCATATTAAGAACTTGTGATCCCATTGCTGCTCTAACCAATAACATAGATGCTCTTTGATTGCAGAGAAATCCATAACACGGCCAACACTATCTAACGAATCTGCCTCCACAGTTAAATAAATCCTATAATTGTGTCCATGTAAATGAGCACACTTTGATTCGTGTCCGTATACTCGGTGGCCGGTTGAAAAGTCGTGGTACCTGGTTGCTGTAATTTTTGTCATTTTTTAGTCTCCTACTACTGTACCTATATAGTAGTTACTTTATTAGTTAAAGCAACTACCCTCTCCCCCTCTACCTTGTATGGTAAGTAGCCTTGACATTGATGGTTAGTTAAGTTATCCCAGGTCCTTTCTGTAAAGTAACTAAGATTACACCAATACGGCATGGGCTTGTTCTCTTGTATATATTTGGTGACAAACTGGGCATGATTATCCATTAAATAGTATGCGTATACTTGATCGTACATAAGTTTAATGAGTTCGTACCAATCATTAAGTTCTGGGTACCGGGTAATATAGTTTACCTTGTCCTGTAACTTGTTCATGTAAGTGGTATCCTTCTCTATCATCTTTATTAATTGTTGTTCGGTAACGTTAATAGCACGAGGAGAAGTCTTGTGGAACTCTATTTCCTTTTTCATATAAGCGACCATGTCCTGTAACTCTTGTAATGTTTTATGAGACCAGAGTCTGTTGTGTGGTACCTTTTTGTGTAAAGGTGTTAATAAAGATAGATAGGTAGTGCTAATTTTCATAGAGTACTATAGTACCTACCTTATTAGAGTGGTGCAAGCCTATTTCCAATAACCCACCCTTTCACTTAAGTTAGCAAAGTACTTTACGTTGTTCCTATATATAAAGTTCTTTATCATGAATACAGCCATACCCAGGTACCCCATCTTCTTAAATCTTCTATTGTCCTGTCCGTAATAGTACCCCTTTAAGATATCGAACTTACTCTTATTGTACTGTCTACTAAGAATGTAATCCTCTGCATTGTCTACATATGTTGGAAAGCCTTCATACTCTCTAAACGTACTTGTCTTTGTTAAGAAGAACGCACCCACGGCAAATGCTTCCACGTGCTTGTACATATTGTTAAAGATGTTAAATGCACTGTACCATATGGATGCTCTTGGATCCTTACTGTAGTTCCTTATGTTTAAGGTTAATAGGTCTAGTCTGTTCTTTACTACACACTCGAGTGCTCTTACTAGTGTATCCTCGTTAAACAGTAATACATCACTATCCATAAACAAGATGTAAGGAGTGGTGGATAGAGTAGCTCCAGCATTTCTACCTACCTGTACTGTACCACCCTCAATGATATCTACATTTAACCTATCCTTATAGCTATTAACTATCTCTCTAGTTCTATCCGTGGATTGGGCATCTGCTACATATATCTGTACACCCTCTATGTACCATTGTTCAGATAAAGATTGTAATAAGTTACCAATGTAACCTTCTTCATTCTTACTAGGTACCACTATGGTTAACAGTTCTTTTAGTCTGGGCATTGGTGTCATGGGTATATATTATATTAAGTACTAACAAGTGCAATACCGGTCAATCTTTATATCAGACGTTCATTTAGGGTCAAAGGATGCTAAAGCCAAAGAGCTTGAAGTCTTTCTAAAGGCTAATACCTGTAACACCTTGTACTTGGTTGGAGATATTATAGATGGGTGGAAAGCACAAAAAAATAGACTACGGTGGAAACCCTCTCACAGTAAAGTCATAACACGTATACTAAAGATCGCTAAAAGAACTAAAGTAATCTATATTGCAGGCAATCATGATGAGTTCCTAAGAATGATCATACCCTTTAACATTGTATTGGGTAACTTAGAACTACATAACCAGGTAGACCATATAGGGGTAGATGGTAATAGGTACCTGGTTGTACATGGTGACTTGTTTGATGGTATCACTAAACTAGCTCCTTGGTTATCGTTCTTAGGTGATAAGGCCTATGATGTTATACTAAACTTAAATGGTAAGTTCAATTGGGTACGTCACCGGTTAGGGTTTGGGTACTGGTCATTTTCTAAGTTTCTCAAACATAGAGTTAAGTCGGCGATCGATTTTGTCTTTGAATTTGAAAAAAATATAGCCGGCTATGCAAAGAGAAAACACTACCAGGGTGTAGTGTGCGGCCACATTCATCATGCTGAGATAAAGCATATTGATGGCATTACTTATATGAACACCGGTGATTGGGTAGAGTCAATGACCGCTCTAGTTGAACACCTAGATGGTAGGTTTGAGATTGTTACCTATACTACTACTGCTTAATAAAGCCTATTCGCTGTCCATTACCCAAACCATCTGGGGTTACCTCAATTACTGATTGTTCACGACCCTTTACCTTTATCAAGACTGCTGTCTTTGTTGAAGTGTCTTCTGGTGATTGACCGTTTATAATCCATTTATGAAAACTGTAGCCCATATCGAGTAAACGACTAATGGACTTTTTCTGTTCTGGTGGGACATCGATTGTACCATATGAGTTTTCTTCTTTCACCTCTTCTTTGGGTTCAGGTATGCCGGCAGCCTTGTGAGCTGCTTTACTATTACCCCAATCCTGCCTCTTACCCCACTTTGTTAATGATTTGTAAGCTGTTGTGCCATCTTTATGAGCATAGGGCGTAACCTTTGGAACACCAGGCTTACGAGCCTCTACTACACTCTCTTGTATTTGTTCGTACTTTTCAGATAGAATCTTATATTGGTTACGCATATGTTATACTTATAAGAACATCCACCCTATTATGAACCCTAACACCATACCCACTAGTATCCACTTAACATGGTACCACACTTTATGTAATCCAATTAAATGCATCTTCAAGCTGTACTTCCTTTTTATCAGTAAACTTAGTATCTGTGTTTATGTACTTGATTAGTACCATATCTTTTTCACCAAACTCTACCGAACGGGCTATACTCTTACCTACAGTCTTTACATACTTGATACTATCTTCAGTCTTGTAGCCATTAAACCTTAACATCCACTTAATATCTATTTGTTGTTGTAAGCTCATTGTTTGTACTTTTCAATTAATTTAAGTTCATCTTCTGCAAACTTAAGACATACGTCTGCTAACTTACCCATAGCCTCATCAGGCATTGCTAATGATCCGGCTAACGTAAACAATACAATTGAGATGTCAGTCTCTTGTAGTTCGTTAGCTCTTGTTGCTAAGTCTAGTATACATTGATTCAATTGTTCTTTGTTCATTTAATATATTCTAACCAGTGGTTAAGTCTTGCACTCCATTCATTGTAAATAGCTAAGGCTTCTCTTTCACTATCTATTAGTTTGTTAATAGATTCATTCATATAGTTAGTAGCCTTAATTACATCTCCTTTGAAGTATTTAATTGCAAATTCTTCTATTAACTTAAATGCTGTTAATGGGCTCATTGTGAGTATTAGTTACTTTGTATTTTTCAATAAGGTAAAGCGATGTACTATTCCAATATGATGCTTCCTTAATAGTTAAACCTGTATTGCCTTCTTTTTCTTCTATCTTTACTATATCACACGCTACAGAATAACTATCTGTAGTACAAAAGATAAGATTATAAGAGTTAAAGATTATGTAATGTTTCTGTGGTTCCATATCAGTACATTATGTACCTTAATACAACTAATGCAAGCTTATTCGTGACAATTCCACTTACGTAATGCTAGTGCTTTACGAGTTGGTTCACCATTTGGTTTCTTCATTGGACCTTTAACACCAGACATTCTAGCACAGAAACTCTTTCTTCTATTAGCTGCCTTACTACCTGCTTTTAGCTTACTAGGCTTGGTAGTAACTGCCATTGATAGATGACTACCTGGATGACTATGACGGTAGCTAGCAATACCCTTTCTGTTTAAACCACCGGAAGGAGACTTACCAGCTTTCTTTTGCCAAGTAGGTGAATGACCTTCTTTTGGTACACAATTAGGAACAGTCTTACCATTTTTCTTTTTAGTACCTACAGGGTGATAACCAGTCCAACAAGGATTATCTTGCGGGTCTTTAAGACCCTCTAGTATTAAATTAACAGCTGTATCAAATCTGTTAAACATTTTAATCGTGCCACTCTTTAAATTGTTTATAGAACTCTTCTACAGCAGCTTGATTAGCTTGCTCAATTGACATTTCAGGGTGGTCTTGCTGTATCAAGCTAGCCATGTGCTGGAGTGCAGCTAACCCGCTACCAACCATTTTATGACCGGTACTTTGAGCATACCACTCTGCACCTTGCTTATCGATATAATCTCTAAGGGCTTGCATCTCTTGTGCACCACCCCACGGGCCTGTTGTATCTAATTCAGAAGGTTTAAAGCGATGTATAAAATCACTAGTAACTTTAGGAGCCCAAGAGACTTCAACCACCTTTTGCTCATACATTTCACCTAAGACTTTATACTTGTTACGCATATTATTACTTATAAGATACTGACACTTCTTTCATCTCTCTTATCCACTTATTGGATTGTATAAGAGCTTGATTTTCGTCTTTACACTTCTTACCATATTTGGTAAAGAATTGTCTAGTAGTGGTATAGGTAAAGGTATTCTCAGTAGTCCGCCATATAAGAAGCTTACTACCTTCTTCTGTTTCTGCATAGATAGGTTCATGCTCTTTTATAGAGGCTATACGGCCATCTATCAAGTCATCCTCTCCTATCCAATAGCGAATATCTACAAAGCCTTCATCTACTAAATACTGCAAGTAATCTTTCATTGAGTGTTGTCGCCTAAATGTATTGTTTTAGCTGATAAGTTAACAGCAATTGTAGAGCCTATTAGGTTTAAGTCAACCCATTTTAAATATCTATCAAAGTATTCTCCTTCATCTGCTAATACCTTAACTTCGAAGTCATCCGGTATGTTAGTGTTGAGGAAGTCTTTTAATTGTTTTACAGTTGTCATTTCTTTAGTGGTAATGATTTAGTTAACTCCCAGCCATTTTTCTTTTCAGTCCAGAGTACATCATCCCCTTCTTTCCACCCTACCTGCTCTAATAGACCCGCAGGTAGTTCTATAAACAGATCTCCTGTTTGAGAGTCAGTCTGTACTTTAACCTTCCACACTGGTTTAGACTTCATAACTGTATATTATTTATGAGCTTTATCTCTTTCTTAGCTTGAACTTGTTTTTCTGTAATGAACTTAACAGTGGTACCTTCTTTCTTAAGAGTATCTAACATCATATCTACCCAATCATCCCCGTATTTGCCCTTTAAGTAATCATTACCATAAATGTTTTTAAACGCTTCTTTAGTTACTTCTAATATTTTTTGTTTCATTTGAAAGTCTTTCTATCATCCATTTCTGGTTTGTTTTTTTCTGTCCACATCATACACATTATGTTCCACACAGCAGCAGCTGCATGATCTTCTCCCTCTTCTCCTTGCCAGTACTTCATTAGGTGACGCTGTGCACTATCATAATAAACTGAAGAGTTCATACCCTTCTTCCAATTATTAAACCCGTACTTCTGGCCACCAGATACAAAGTGGCTTGCCACTCTCATTAACTCTTCATGCGGAACTAGACTCAGTCTTGGTTTACCTACATCCGTATCTCTTTGAGCTCCAGTATCAAATTGTCTCTTCATTATCTATATTATGTAATACAATAATAGAAAAGCAATACTTAAATACTAAAAATATTATTAAATTGGTCTACTGTTACAACGTTAACCAACTCTTGCTTATTAGCAGTAAAGTAACTGAAGTCTTTAGCTTGTTCATAACTAACTTTTGTATACAGTTCGTTTTTACCGCTTCTGATTATAGCACACCCTGTATCTGTATCTACAACTTGTATTGCAACGTTTGTTATATTTGTTCTGTACCAGATAGGAGCCATATAAGACGTACCACAATAACACATTGCAGTTGCTTCTGTAGTATCGGGTAAGCAGTCATGTGCTACTATAGTTCCATTATCGTTTAGTATAACTAGGCTGTTAGTAATATCTTTAATAGTTTGCTCTTCAGTATGTAAACCATCTATAAAGATAATATCAAACTTATCGCTATATTGTTTAAAATAATCATCACTAGTCATTTCATAAGTTAGCTGATCAAATACTTTGCAAGGATCAACACACACTTTATGTTCACATTTAATTTCTTTAAAGCAGTCTCCGTATTGTGTACCTATTTCAAGATAACTTTTATAGTTATACTTCTCTATAAGTCTGTTAATTATTTCCCAGCGACGCATATGATACACTTATAAGATTAACCATTATTGCCAATAGCATCCACTGGACAACCCTGCAAGGATTCAAGACACTCTAGTTCTTCTTTTACATTAGATGGTTGTTTAAAAACAATAGAGTACCCTCCGTCATCGTCTCTCTTAAAATTATTAGGTGCAGTTTCTCTACATAGATCACAATCAATGCATTGTTGATCAACATAGAACTTACCTAGTACGTTACCGGGCCACTTTTCGTTTATATTAGCCATTAAGTTATATTTAGACTGCCCAGGTAGCTAATGCCCTATCTAATGCTTCATGCACCTCAGTTAATTTGATACCAGTGTTAAGTATCTTATTACTGTCTAATACACAATTTGATCTTGGTGCTTTAGCAGCTAGCTGCATAAACTCTGATTCATCTTTAAAGAACTTAAACTCTTTATCAGATATTTTATTCTTCTTAATAAGTTCCACCACCTCTTTAGTAGTTACTTTACCTGGATTGGTTACGTTATACGTACCATATGGTATCTTATTAAGATAGCTATCTATACAAGCACTAACAAACTCGTTTAAGTCTGACAAACTATTAGTAGCGTCTAACAGCGTATTATAATTTAATAGTTTACTAAGATAGTTTCTCTTGTTATTAATATTACTGAACGGGATACGTAGACGCCAAATATAAACATTATCTACATCAGCCAATACTTCTTCCCCTAATGCTTTTGTACCACTATACCAAGAACAACCCCCTTTGCTTCTAAATGTAAAGTTTGGTTTATCGTCTTCAGTCCAACCATTAGCTTTCCAAGCCCATCCAGCACTAGTATAGATGCATCCAGATGATACATGACCCCACGGTATGTTTAGAGTCTGACAAGCATTAGCTATAATGCCAGGAAGCACCGCATTAGCTTGTAAGCATTGATGCTTGTCTACTTCACACGCATCAACATTTGGTTTACCAGTATAACCAGCACAGTTGATTAAGAAATCTGGCTTGTCTTTAGTTAAAGCTGTAAACAAATTATCGTTATGAGAGTAGTAATCCATATCTGCATTGCTAATAGCTTTGTAAGATATCCCTCGAGCTTTTAGTTGAGATTGAAACACACTCCCTACATATCCAGTACCACCTAGTAAATAAATCATACTAATATTATACTCGATATGTTAATTTTTGCTAGCAGAAAACATACCTTCAAGCACTAATTGTTTAACTCTTTTATAAGGAATTTCCGGATAGTTAGTTGCTACAATATCGTTAATATAGCTAATGTTACTCTCCCCGGTGCTTACCATATCCTGAGCTATTTTTTTAGCTTCTGACTCTAATTCAATCCAGTGTTTAGGTTTTTTAGGGTCAGGCTCTTTTTTATTAAAAGAATACATATTGAAACTACTTATACTAGTATAATTCATATTGCACTATGAGCAATACTACATATTATTAATAATTTACGGATATACCAAACATAAAACTGGATATATTATATTATTTTTAACCTTAAACGACTCTTTGACCAGTCTCTTCACAAGTACTCTCTGCAAGTACTTCAGCAAAGTGAACTGTACCGTCAATAAAATTTCTAAAGTTATCTAATATAGTATCAAGCTTTGGATACTTTTTAGTCTCTAATAGATACTTGATATCATTATTAAATTCAAATTGCCAATAAAAACGTAATTCGCCAAACTTCTCTTTAACTTGTTGAGCCACTACTTGAGGGCAATTTACTGAATAGATATAAGATACTTCATCCTTAAACTTATGCGGTTCAACACCTAAATGCTTAGCATCCACTTCATCAATTATAAGAATAGTTGAATAGATATTGGTTATTGCTTGACATAGTACATCAATAATATCATACCATCCATCACCTACCTCTAGCCCCCAACACATACAAGTCTCTTGAGGTGATCCAGTATGATCGCCAAATATCTTCGGATATTTGTCAAAGAGTTGTTTTTGAAGTTCTTCCTTCACAGATTATCCCATTTAGGGTCCCAAGGTATGTAAGGATTTGTTTGAGGTTTAAGATTTTCTCCGAACTGACCATATTTTGCTTTAAATTCATCTTGAGTGCAAGCATTTTGTTTAGAGTTTGTACTGTCAACAGGATAATTTTTATCTGCATTCCAAAAGCTTTTATCTATTGCGTTAATAGATTTTTGCCACTTCTCCCATCCCGAAGCATTATATATCATACCAGAAAGTGGATAGGTAGTATTTAATGCGTTGAGGCCTATACCATCAGGATTACGCTTAGCAGTGTTCCATTTTTGATCGAAGTACTGTTGATCTTTACCATATCTAACCCCTTCCATAAACCAATCTTTTGAACCTAGTGTTTCATTACTACTCATGATCTTACGTTGAAAGTATTCATCAGCAAGTTCTTGCCAACGTTCTTTTGGTGGTTCAGGTACTTGAGCTGGCATCCAAGCTTTAATCTTAGTCAAATTAAGTGCAGATGATTCTCTTAATAGTTCTACAGTATAAGTACTATGACTCTCAAGTACAGCCCAAATAGGAAAGTTATATGACTGAGGTTGTGAAATAGTGTTCCAGAAAGTGTTTTGATTCATATGTAATACTAACTTACATTGCCGAAAAATCAACTACTTGTAATAAGCTTGTCTATATGTGTGTTCGTCTAAAGCGCATTGATTTAAAATTATATCAGTAAACATTTAAGTAAATATACTTGCAAATGGATAAACTTAACTTAGTATATGCTTATTTAGATAAAACTAATTATGCTATTGATTGGCCAAATGGTATTAAAATGAATGATATGGATGGTTTGCGTTCTTTATTATTAAAAGATAGAGAGCTAGTAGGTAGACGTGCAATACATCTTTCTTTTTGGGAAGGAGACCGAAACGGTAATATTAATATTATATCTGTAAACGATATTAGCAATCTCTCAAAAGATGAAAAATACGTTTTTCCAATTGAAGTATTTGATGATATGAGGTTTTGGAGTCATTATTTAAACAAAGACTTAGATATACCTCTTCGAGTCGAACAAGATATAATAGCAGGTAAAGCGAAATTATTCATATTTGTACCGTTTGAAGGTATAAGTCAGATGTGTTACAATAAGCTAGAGTTTCTTAAAAAAATAAAAGCAAAGTATAATAATATAGTGTATGCAGATTGTAACTTACTTGCATACGAATTTTTAGCTCCTGAAGGTATTAAAAGCGTATTCAATAATGCTTGGCTTAATACAGGGTTTACCAATATTGAAATATTTAAATACATAGATAGCCTTAAAACATTAATATTAACAAAAGCTATAAGACCTAAAAAGTTTGTTTGTTTTAATAGAATACCTAAAGCTCCGCGGGCTTATATTGTTAATCGTTTACTTGAGCTAGACATAGTAAAAAATAATATAGTAACTTTTCAATTAGATAAAGATCCTTGTAAGGCCCAGAAAATGTTAAAGCATTATGAAGATTGTTATAATTATAAAAACTTAGATGCTCTCAAGAAAAACATACCACTTGTATATGATTATGATAATATTTTTACAGTTAACCCTACCCACATACATATAAACGCGCATAAAGAAACTTATTTTAATCTTGTAAATGAGACTGAGTTTTATGAGCAACCAAGCACAATGTTTTTCTCTGAAAAAACATTTAAGCCTATTATTTGTATGCAGCCGTTTGTTTTAGCTGGAGCACCAAATAGCTTAAAACAGCTCAAGGGGTTAGGTTTTAAAACGTTTAGCGATTTTATTGATGAATCTTATGATGAACCGGTTGATAGTACTGAACGTTTAGAGAGAGTTGTAAGAACTATGCAATATATAAACAGCAAGTCATTTCAAGAACTTAGTGAAATGTTGTATCAAATGTACCCTATTTTAGAGTACAATTTTAATCATCATATGATGTTGGCAGAACAAGAAATAGGTGCTAAAAAAATAACTAGGGAAATTATTAATAACTGGTAAGTTTATATTAACTTGCAGTTACTGTAATTTCTTTTTGAAGAAACTTTGACTGTATTTGAACAGGTTCCCCTGGTTCAGTGCTTAGTAGGACTATCATTCTACCTACAGAATCTGGGTAAGCTGTGTATGTACCGTCCTTTGCGTCTAAGTGTTGTTTTACTAAAGTACCAGAATTAGATACTGTTGTTAATATATTAGCAGCACCTGGTGCATCTCCTACAATAGTATATGATACTGTAAAAGATGTTCCTACAACAACCGTATCAGGAGTAGTGAGAGTTAAAGTAGCGTTAGAAGGAGGGTGTGCCATATATAATATATTTATATAAAGTAAGCTACAAAATTATAGATTTAACCCCTTTATTATAATATCCGTGGCTTTATCAACTGAATCTATACCTGGATGCATAAGATCTCTACTGCTATCTATAATGTCTAAAAACGGGCATAACAACAAGTCAGCGGTATCAGGGAAGAATGAACACTCAAAGTATTTTGTTTTTTGTTGCCAAATTTGTTTAGCTGCCATTTTTAAAAATAATGAATGTACCTTAGGGTTAGTTTCATCTTTAAACCATAGACTACCTAAATTATCCGCCGTATTCTGATTCCATAAACCAATATTTAAGACATTAGTTTTTCTATATAAAGTTGTACGCATATAGTGTGTCCATATGTTAACCACCGCTTTAGGTTTATAATTATTTTCAGCTAAGATTAAAGAGTCGTTAAAAGACCTAAGCATCGATCCACCGTTTATACCCATATTAACAGTAGGTATGCCAGTCTTAAGTTCTATTTTACTAGCTATAGTATTTTTTTCTTCTAAACCTACCCCTAAAGTATTTGTACAACCAAATAAAACTATAGAATTGTTCCAATCAATCTGTTCGAATTCTTTAGCTCTATATCCTTTACTATTAAAATTATAATAAACTTTATTTAAACGATAATACCAATCTTCAGGTTGTTTTTTAAGATTATTCTCATACATTTTTTGAGAGTCAAGATCTTCTCCTGCTTCTTGTATAAAGCCACCTATATCTGTTACCACACTTCTTCTACCCGTGTCGATAAACTGCCTGTTCTTAACACACTCTATTATATTTTGTATCATAATATACTTTTAATTACAGAATTTGCAGCGTTTTCTACTGATTTTATACCCGGGTGTAAATTATCTTTAGCATTATCTATAGTTGGAAAGAAATTGCAATTAAACAAATCAGACGTACGTTTAAAAAAAGATCCCTCATACATAATTGTTTTGTCTTGCCATAAATGTTTTGTAGCCATTTGTGTAAACATAGCCCAGACAGTCGGGTTAACTTCATTATTAAACCAGCTATCGTACTCTTTTTTAGCATTCCAAACACCATAGTTATTAGTTTGGTTTTCTTTATAAAAAACAGTACGATAAAAACATGTCCATATATACACAACTACTTTAGGTGCTGGATAGTTTTCTAAAAGCAAAACAGAGTCGTGATGTGCTTTGAGTATTGATGTTCCTCCAACACCTAGATTAACCGTTGGTATACCTGTTTTGCTTTGTATTACGCTAGCTAGTGTATACTCTTCATCTAGAGCTACTCCTAAAGCTGTAGAGTCTCCAAAGATCACTATAGAATTAGCCCAATCAATATCGCTAAACTCTTTTGTTCTGTAACCTAAGCTATTAATTTTATAATCTATTTTGTCTTCCATGTATCCTGTATGTATAAATTGTTTAGCTCCTGTATGTATAAATTGTTTAGCTTTTACACGCTCTATTATATTAAAATGAGGTATCATAATTTTAATCCTTTTACAATTATCTTAGCTGCCTCTTGAGCTGAATTTAACCAATCAATTTGATTAAATTCTCTAGCTCTATAACCTTTACTATTAAATAAATACTCTACATTATTATTATTACGATAGTACCAATCATCTGGAGCGGTTTTAAGTCTATTTAAATAATTTACTTCACTATCTACTTTAGTTAAATATTTTCCGTTTTCACCATTATTAACAGGTAAAAATTCATTATTCTTTAAAATGTTTAACAGCTGTTTCATTTATTAATAGGTTCATTATTTAGACAATATTTATGTATGTGTTCAGCCGCTGCTTCCATTGAAACTGGTCCTGGGTGTATACCGTCTTTGCATTTATCTAATATATTAAACATATGTATACCTAATATATTTGTAACAGGTTTAAAAAATGACCCGTGAAAGCTTTTAACACCACCCCATACTTGCCTGCTTGCCATATATGTAAACAAAGCATTAGCTACTGCATTAGTACCCACTTCATGTATCCAGGGTTTCATAAAATTATCCGGTTCATCCCAATTCCAAGGACCATTATTAATCGCTTCTTTTTTTGCATAATTAATAGTTCTATAGTGTATAGCCCATATATTAATTATAGCTTTTGGAAGCGGTAAATTCTCTGCAACTAGTAAAGAATCATAAAAACTGCGTTGCATAGAAGCTCCACCTACACCCATATTAACTGTAAAAAAATTTGTTTTAGATTGTATTTTGGCTGTTAAAGTATCTTGCTCTTCTATACCTTCCCCTAGTACATCGGAACCACCAAAAACAACAATAGAATTAGCCCAGTCAATCTCGTTAAATTCTTTTGTTCTATAGCCTTGTTTGTTAAATTTATAAGCTATACCATCGGTACGTGTATCCGGCTCCCCTGTTGGAGGAAATTGCCGTTTTTTTATACAATCAAGTACCGATCTCATTGTTAAGTGTTATAATATAATTATAGAGATAATCAGCCCAAAGAGCATGACCTTCTGGTGTAGGGTGTTTTGATGCTTTTTTATAATTATATACACTTTTGTTAAGAAAATCAATTTGTTTGTTTGCAGGTATTATTATAACTTGTTCATACCAGTCTACATATTTTTTATAAGTTTCTGTATCAAATTTACCGGATACAAAACTCATGTACTTATTTAAATCGCTACAAGCTAACCTAAGCGAGACCCTAAATCTCCAAAACTACCTTTTTTATCTTTAAGATTATTAATGAAAGAGTTCTTCTTAAAAGAACCTTTCTTAATAGGTTTTTTCACTTCTAATTTCTTTACTTCTAAAGTCATTTTTGGATTAATTGTAGCAGCTCCTGCAGGCACGCCTTGTTCCATTGGAGTTGGTGTATCAACAGCAATCTTTAACGTGTCACCTTCAACCCATATCTCAAATGCTTTAAGAGGTTTACGGCCATGTGCAGTCTCTAGTTTTATTTTTGTAACTCTTTCAAAACCATGAGGTAACTGTGTATTTCCTTCATTTTCTTCAAGAACTACGCTATATTTTTCTATTAAAAGCTTAGATGTTAAATCATTCATATTGATACTTATCTTATTGTTAATATTTAATATACTTTAAATTATAAATTAGGCAAGCTTAAAGATAGTTTTATTAAATCGGCAAAAGCTTGATGAGACTTTTTACCTGGATGTATGTTATCATTACCGAAGTCTAAACCTGCAATACCTTCAAGATCTAATACAGATACATTAATATAGTCAGGTTTATATTTGTAAAACCTACTATCAAAGCAAGCATGACGTATCGGTAAGTTTAACGATTTCATATAACTATCTGCATGGTGTGCATAAAACCAAGCTCTTACCCCCATGTCAGCTTCATCGTGTATATAGGCCCATTTGAGAAATATTTCATCATTATCAGATCGACCGATTGCATGGTACCGAGCTATATCTCCATTTTTTTTAAACACTATATCTCTTTGTATTGGGCCCCACCCTATTAATACTAAATCTCCTGGATTAAAAGTAAAATGTAATATTTCGTAAAGTATCTCAAGGTTACTTCTTCCGCCATGTGCATTGATTAAGACTTCAACCCCGTTTTTAATTAAGTACGGATAAGCTTGCGTAGGTTCGTCTAAGCCTGTACCTTTTGTAATTGAAGCACCGAACGCTACTATTCTTTTAACTTCCATACTTTAATTTAAGTTCATTAAATAAAGGTTGATCCGTATTAATTGAGTTAACTATATACTTAATAAGGTGTTTAGTATCTGTATTAGTATCCGTATCATCAATCCAAAACTGAGAGTTACTAGTAAGCATTTGTAAAAATTGGTTTTCCATTTCAAGTGTACGTTTACATAACAGTTTTACTTTTTCCATATTTACTTTATCTGTTGGCAACTCACTTTGATAAGTCACTTTACAAACATTGTAAACATCTTCTATAAGATCAGTCCATATATCGTTAGGCAAAAGCCTTCTATAGTGAGTAGCGGTATAATGTTTACCTGTACTTTGTACATCTGAAAATATTGATAAGCGTAATGATGCTATTACAGTAATCAAACACACCAACATATCTAAACCTTCGCGGTAACTACCGTCAGCATTCCATATACCGCTTTTAGTGTAACCGTAGTATTCATCTTGTTCGTTAGGATATAACAACGGGTAATTAAGTACGTCCATACCTCTCAGCACTTTCATATTGTGTAATACTACTTTACTAAATATGAGTTGTAATTTTACTCCCTTTAATGTTTTTACTGTTTTTAAAACATCTATTCCATATAGCAATACTCTTTGTTTTGTGCACGCCATTACATCTCCATACTTTATATTTTGTTCTCCAATTATAGTTACATCCAAAGGATACTTGCTAGTTTTTCTAATATCAGCAATAGTTAATTGCATATTTTGAAACTCTTCAAACGTTATATGTCTTTCAGGGTCTTTTTTGTCTTTAACAACAAAAGCTAAATCATAATCACTCGTTGTGCTTTCATGACCTGCCGCTCTGCTTCCAGTCAAATAGTAACTTACAATCTGTTCAGGGTAAGTGTTTGTAAATGAATTAAATATGCCTGTTAAGAATGACTTTATATCATTATTTAAATATTCAGGAAAATTTAACACATTACTCATATAGTGTTATTTAGCCCTATTGATTATATAGCAACTTTAATAAGTTTTTCAGCTTTAAGTTTATTGTATTTATAATGTCTTACAAGTTCTTGTTTTAATAAGCCGGGATTCCCGGTTCCTTTCATTGCATTGACATATTGGTTTACATTATTCATTTTCTAATATATAAGGTACTTTACAATATTTATTTAAATCTTTAACGAATTTATTTGATATTTCATTACACCATTTAATAGTTTTTAAAAAGTAAAGATACTCCATTTGAAAAGCATTACTAGTCCATATATAAGTTCCTGATGTTGTATTGACTATTTCAGCTATTTGTTTAGCAGCAGACTCGTCTAATAAGTTTAAGTTAATAAAATAATGCTGCATACTTTTATATTTTAACCAATGTTCTTTAATGATACCAAAGTTTTTAAGATTATCACTTATAAATTCATTATACACCCCTAGAGGTATGTAATATGGATAAAGTTCTTTAAATTCATTATATACCATAGTGAATGAATCATACTCTCCGTCCCAATTTTTTAATAAGTATTTTTGCCATAACACAGCTGCAGGACTAATATCAAATAAATAAATTTTTGAGTTAGGTTTAAAGTTGTATGTACCCACTATACAAGCCGGTTTAACTCCAGCACATACACCTATAAAACAATCAAATGTTTTATTTGTTTTAGTAATATTCATAACTTCAGTATTTAAAACATAATAACCTAATTGTATTTTGTCTGTTATATCTTTAAATGACTTAGCAAATCTCGGCATGCTAGAATATTTTTCTAAATCCCAGTGATAAGGAAAGCGTTTATAAGGTGTATAACTCAGACAGTCCATTAATGTTTCTATGTCCATACAATTATACTCCGGATATGGGTAGACTTTTTTTTGCCGTACTATATTAGGTATGTTAACAATATTACTAGTTTCAATAAATTTAGCTAGCACTATTTCTCCAAACTCTTGAGTTTTGTTTGTATATTTAACAGTACCTACAGCAGGGTGTATCCATAACGGGGTATGATTATCGTGTATATTTTCTTTACTACGGGTATATGCTTTATAAGTTACATGTTCAGCTGTTTGAGGTTCTAAAGCTGGAGAACCAATTTCTCTATATTTATTTAAATCAATAGCAAACCATTGTTTATGAAAATATGGATAGTTGCCGTAATCAATTATTTGACAACTCAAAGGTGAGTTATTTTCAATAGCCCAGTCGACTGTGTTGCGTATTAGTTTTTGTAGAGATAAAAAAGTACCTATACATATTACAACTGCCCAATCATATTCATTTAAAGACTTTAACGTTTCTGTAATATTAGCAGTATCGTGTATATCATATTTATCAGGTCCATGAGTAACTTTAAAATACGTTAAATCCCGCAAATTGTTTTTTATCTTATTACATTCTTCAGGTAAGTTATCGTATAGTACTACCGCTATATTCATTAAGACTATTTACTAGACAATAAAAAAAGCTCTACCTAAAAGTAGAGCTTAAAGTTTTTAATTGCAAGCTATATATTAAGGTACATCATATATTTCAACTAGCGCACTACCAGTATTACGCGTGGCACTTTTTACTTGTACTGTATATGCCCCTGGTGCTAGAGTGATGAACAATGCTGCATCTTTACTATTATTTAAAGGAAAAGCACCTACAGCACTGTTTATACTAGTATTATAATTCCAACCGCTATTTATAGCAATAAGCACATTATCGCTATAAAGACTTAATTGCGGATCGGATAATACATTTGCCACACTATAATTAGTTAGGGTAGGACCTACAGCTCTAATTAGTATAGTTCTAGGTGTAGAACCTGTTATTGAGAACCCTGCTGTTAAGACCTGTACAGCAGATACATTTTGTGCTAGTGCAGATAAGTTTATAAGCTTACTAGGTGTACTATTTTGAGTAGTGTAAGGTTTAGTAAGTGCGGTTGTGATGGTAATTTGATTTCTATCAATATTAATGAAATCTACAATACCGTCTTTATTTATATCTCCGGCTAAAAACGCCCCATAAACGCTTGTTTGATTAACGTAAACAATACTCGCGTCGGTAAAGGTATTATTACCGTTGTTAATAAAGACTCTTTCATTATTCCCACTTGTACTAGAGACATTAAGTACTAAATCGATTTTACCATCTCCATTAATATCTATAGCTTGTACTTGTGTTACCCATTTATCCTCTGTATTAAAAATAATACCTGCAGCTGGAGTTATATCAATAAATGTACCATCTGCTTGACCTATTAGTATCTGTAGGGAAGCATACTGGTAACCAGGTATAGATTGGCCTATACTATTAATCGTATAACCACCAGTAGTACATAATACTAAATCAGGTATTCCGTCACTATTTATATCTGTAGTTATTATTTTGGTAGTAACTGAACTTGTACCTAGTAGCTTAGGTGGTAGAACATATCTATTATCTCTGTTAAAATAGCCTTTACCATTATTAATTAATACCTCATTAGGAGATGAATCTCCGTAACCCCCTAAGACTAAATCAGGGTAACCATCATTATTTATATCTACCAAACATGCTGCCGTACGGCCTCTCTTAACAATATCGCTCGGTATTCTGTCATATACAGCAGTAAAGTTACCCTTCCCATCATTCATATAGAAACAAGAAGTTGGATTTGCACCACCAATGTTACTCATATATATGTCTAATGTACCTTTACCGTCTATATCTCCAACAGCAAGAGCATGTGTAAACGAAGATACTTGTGGTAACTGAGAAGTTTTGTCTTTTAATAAGCCATTTGAAGTCTGTGTAAACAATCTCGTTTGTCCGCCCGGGTATGGAGATGCATCTAAGCCTGAATCTGCTACTAGTAAATCTGGTAAACCATCTCCATTTAAATCAGCAATTACCCAGTCCCCCGGATTATACATTGTTATGTTACCCAGGGTAGGGTATGTCATATCAACATAGTTACCATTTATATTTTTAAATAATTTAACCGCTACTGCTGCTGCTGTAGAGTTTGGTTGCGGGTTAACTTCTTGAAACGCTATTATACTAGAGTAGATATCTGAATTAAAGTTAAATAGCGTTGCTGCACCGTAAAAGCTATTAAGACAAGTGTTGGTTAATGGTGTAGTGCTATCTGTATAGCTTGCAAGTAAAGAGTTTACATAACGCGGTTGAGCGTGCAAACTTAATACAATATATAAAAACAGTAGATATATTTTAATTTTATTCATACTTGTATAATGGTACTTTATACAGAAAGAGCAAGCTTATTTGTAATAATTTTTAGCAGTCTTAGCTACTCATTTTTTCATACTTACTTTGTTCCTTTAGTTCTATTATATCATTATACATAACTTGCGCCACGCATTTATTAAACTCTACACCGCCATGTATTCCATCAAGTGATTTTTCTTTAGAACTAAGCAAATCCCAGAAGTTATTGCGTATAGTTATTTTCTTAACATTCTCTATAAGTGGTATATTTTTAAATTGGTTCATAAATTTATCTTCTATTAAATAATGATAACACTCTAAACCTTTACTTTTAAGAAATAAATCTGCATGTTGTATATTTATCCAAGATCTCATAATACAATCAAAAGTACTATGAACTTTCGCCCAGTTTTCGGATAGTTCTTCTTTGAGCCAAGGACCAACTGTAGTGCCTATACGACGACTATAATTTTTATCTTCATAGAGTAAAATATCATTACAGTCAAATATAGTATCTCTAAATGCGTGAGACCACATGACTACAATTACATCATCTGGTTGAAAGTTAAAATTAATTACTTTATATAATATTTCAATATTACTTGCACCTGGTAGACATGTTTTTACCGAAGTTATTGTTTCTGTTGAGTTTAAGAGTTCTCCTAATGGATACGGCCACGATAATTTACTAGGGTCCGTTCCAGGACTATGCGGCGGTATAAAGCAATCCGGTAAACCGTGTCCATATGTGTGGCTACATCCAAATGCTATTAGTCTACTCATGTTTTCATATTTACTTTATACTTGATTTGTTCAATAAATATATTAAATATACATATATGACACCTGAACAAGCATTAAACGTATTAGCACAAGTAGCAGCTGCACATCTTTGCAACAAGCAAGATCGTATGGTAATTGATCAAGCATTACAGACGCTTGCAACACTCGTTACGAGTTCGGCACCTGCTTCAGAGGCATCCAACCAGCCCGCTGCAAGTTAATCAGTTCGCTTTCTTTATTAGCTAACTTTGGTGCACCAAATATATCTGTAGGTGCACCAATCTTATTAGGTGGTACGGTAGATACTGGCTGATAGCCTCTTACCGCTATTACAGCAGCTTCATAATGTATCCTGTGTGTGGGGGAAGTTGTTTGAGGGTCACCACTTGCTTCTACAACTTTAATAAGTTGTTCAGCTTTAGTTTTATTAAACTTATAATGCTCTATCAGCTCAGTCTTTAACTGATTAGCCTCACTATTAGGATTGCTACCGGTACTAGTACCAGTAGCTCTCATTACATTAACGTATTGATTAACGTTACTCATTTACTGATACCAGACCAGTTTTTGAAATCTGGTTTAGCTGTCTCTAAAACTTTTTGTTTAGCAGTGTCTAGCTTTGGTTCAAAGTTAAGACCTGTCTTAGCTTCTACATCATCAATTGGATTAGCAACTGCTAAGTTTACTGCTAACAGAAATAAACATATATATAGTTTTTTCATATGTTAATACTTACTAACCAATAAAAAAGCTCTACCTATTAAAGTAGAGCTTTAATGTTTAATTACTTTGCCGGTGGTGCATCTTTCTTTTTCTTTTTATGTTTTTTTTAAGAGCATCCGAAGATTAAATACAGGTATGGCTGGATCTTAGATCCAAATGGAACCATCCTTGTTGAAACTCTTACCGGAGTCTTTTGTTGTTAGCGATTCAATTACATTCTTTATTTGTAGCGCATCCTTGTCATAGTCTTGTAAAGTAAACCATATAGGATTGATAGCAAAAAATACTCCAGGATGTAATTGACTAAAACCTCTCATGATGTGCAAGTTGGAACTCTTCACAGTGATATATCCCGCATATTGAAACATATTCGCATCATGCCCTGTTATTAAGCCAGTCAACATCCAACCTACCTTTGTTGTAGCGGTGGCCAAATGTTTTACTATGTAATAGGGCAACTGAACATTGATCCAATTGTGATAGTTCCATTGACTTATATCTAGATCATTGCCGGGTTTTAAATAGTGATCATTGGGTGAGCCGCTACTGTTTTGATTGAAGAAGATTAAATCGTAGTGTTTTTTGGGCACTAGCTCTTTGACTTTGTCAACCGTTAGCTCAAACCAATTTAGGTGAACAGTATTAACATTTGGATATTCAAAATTGGAACCAGTAAGCAGATCAATTTGGTAACCGTTTTGGGACAAGTGCTTGGTAAATGATGCGCCCCATTTGGACCCGCACCCAACTAGAAGTGCTGTTTTCATGGAATATTTATAAATATTTTTTTGTAGTCCATAATCGTATATTATTTATTCAATTTGTAAATAACTTCATTAAACATCCAGTATTATTACTTACTAACCAATAAAAAAGCTCTACCTATTAAAAAGTAGAGCTTTAATGTTTAATTACTTTGCCGGTGGTGCATCTGCCGGAGGTGCATCCTTCTTTTTCTTTTTATGTTTCTTTTTAGAAGCATCAGGAGCAGAATTACCTGTTGTTACGGTTGCTGCAGGAGCGTTAGCTGGTTGAACTGCTTGTGCAAATCCAACATTTACTACTTCGAGTGCTAATACTGCTGCAAGTACTAATAGTATTTTTTTGTACTGCATACTTTAATATTTACTGAGCTTTACCAGTTTTCTCTTTATGTTTTTTGTGCTTAGCTGTTTTCGGCTTAGCATTATGTTTTTTGTGTTTAGCTGTTTTGCAATGGCATTGAACCATTCTTTGCATTGAAGCTAAGCGTTGTTGAACCATCGCAGGTGTTGGATGGGGTATAGCGGCTGGACGAGGAGCAAAGTGTCTGCCCGCGCCATATGCTACTACGAGTGCCGCTACGAGACCTAATACTTTAAGGTATTTTTTGTAGTCCATAATCGTATAATATTTACTCAAATTGTATTCTACTTCATTAAAAATTCAGTATTATTACTCGTATATTTCTGGATACATCTTACCGAAGTTTCTCATAAGAATCCCGGCTCTAGCATTAGCTTCATTTTCAATCTCTGAACCAGTAGCACCTGCTTCTACAGAATTGTCTAAATTAATCTTGTTGCTTATTTTTTGCTCGTAATGAGTCAACTCATGTGCAACTGTGCGTAAAATGTCTGCTAAGTTACGATTAGCAGCTGCTACTACTATTTTATTATTAACAGTATTAAACTGTCCGAATGTTTTATTTTTTGAACCAAAATTAATATCGTTATTAAGAAAAATATTAGGAGATGTTTTAATACCTAACTCTTTACAAACATAACTTATAAACAGCCCAACCACTTTTTTTCGAGTATCTGATTCTAGCTTTTTTTCTAATAAAAACTGAGAGTATTTATACTGTAGTTGAGTGTTGTTCATATGTTTTACTTATTATTACTTATACAATCATGTATAAGTTGTGCAATCTGTACATGGCCTGCTAAGCTTGGATGCGGGTCAGTATTGCTTACTTGTTCGTATTTAAATAAATCGTTATGACTATACCGCCATGGTTTATCTAAAAACGTGGGGTAAAACCTATCAAGATAGTTCTTAATTTCAGGTGGGTAACGTAACCATTCTCCGGTATATGTCCAAAAATAGCATTTAACATTATAACTATGAAATAGGTTTTGTAAAGCAGCAATATAATTTAAACTGGCGTACATATCTTGAGTGTTTGACCACAGCTTATATCTTTCTTGCGCGATTTTATGTACATCTTGTGAATGGTTTTCACCGACAGTATGCCCTATTTTAACAAGTCGCCAATCTATACTATTTCCTAAATACACCTCTTCTTGTTTGTCTGTACTATAATATTCGTATCTTGAGTTTTCGGTTAATTGTATTACTGCAACAGTATTTTTTAAAGTCTTTTCATCTTGTTGTAATAACCAATCAAAAGTCGTTCTAAATATTCTTTCATTGCTACTACAACCCATAGATAAGTTAACTACATCACTTGCATTTAACAGCTTACCTAGGTGATGTGGCCACACTACCTTAGATCGTGCCTCGCTCATAAAGCGACCGTTAGTTACGTTGTTATCTTGCGGTACGTCGATACCGCCACCCCAGGTCCAGCTGCAGCCGTTAGTATATAATGTTAAGCCCACGTTTTTTTAATATTTACTAATATGTCAGCGACTGGCCGGCAACCAACACTGCTTAACCCACCCATGACTATTGTGTTATTACCACTTTCATCTGGAAAGCAAAACTTTTGCCTGTAAATATTTCCAAACACTATTCTATTATGATCACATACTTCTTTCATTTCATTTCTTATTGCTTTTAACTGCTCAACAGTCATACCATTAAATTTTTTTAAGTTATTAATAATAATGTCAGTCTTTATATCGAAGTTTGATGCTTCATCATAAGACTCATCTATCCATTTATCAAAAGTTCTAAAGCCGTACTCCTTCAATAGAGCTAAAGTATTGTTACCTGATAACACTATAAATGGATGACCTATTATGATCGGCTTCCATATTTTTTCTGTAAAAAATATACAGTTATCAGCTGCTAAGGTTTCAGTTACCAAACTAATAAATGTTTTTTCAAATATTTCTATATTTAAATTAATAGCCAGGTTAGGGGTAGTATCTGTATCAATGTTGAGAACTTTATATTCATCTAATATAGAACCAATATTGCATAAACGATTCGTATACTCCTTCTCTTTATTAAACTCCCAACAGTAGTGATTAGCCGTACTTACAAAAGAGCCATACATTAAGTTAAAACTATTGCGACCTACATTAAACAGGCCACTATCTGCTAATTTTAACAACATTATCAACCTATGCCGTCTAGGCATTCTGTTCATATTTAAGTACAAATATTTTACATCAGCTGGTTTAAATTCGAGCTTAATATCGCTATACTGATAGAAGTTATTCCAGGTTTCAAATGTTGAAATTCCCTTACAGTTGAATTTTATACGAGAATCGTTGCGTGCAACTTCTTCTAGGCATAAGTTACCACCTATATAATAAACATTATTTGACGGTATATTAACTTCGTCGATCCAGCTTTGTATTATAATTAAATCTTTTTCATAGTGAGGGAGGTTTGAACCACTATACCCTTCGGTGGGGAAGAAAAGTACTATCTTTGCTTTATTATTTCTAACATCGTTTAATATGTTTTCAGATATTACTTTAAAACCTTTTTCGTTTTCAATAAAGTAGTTATTGCTATTCAAAAATATTGGGTAAAAATACTTCTCATTTGTATCTATTTCTTTGTATTTCTTATATATTGCAAAAGGAAACAAACTATAAATTGTTTGACACTCAAACAGTGTTCTTTCAGTCACGTTACTCCAATTATAAGTTGAATTTATTATTACGGGTCCACCGTTAATCTGTTGTATATTGTTTTGATAATCATACTCATCGTTCACTACACAGGTTATATGTTTATAATACGGTTCATAGTACTCGATTCTCTGCCTGTCCACATAATTTTTTAAGGCAGCGTATATGTCTTCTCCTTTGTTGTATATACTTGATAACGATTCAGTTAAAAATCCGTTTAAAAAACCTTCAACAGGAGACATATTTATAAAGGGGGTTGATAGTTGAACATTTGTGTTTACTTATTATATATATAATAAATATCTATGTATATGAAAAACAAATTAGTACTAATATTAATTGCAATTGCGCTGGCTTTACCTGTTAAAGCTCAGCAGTATATGACTAATCAAGAGCCACAAGACCACGACAACGCTGTTGGTGGTGCTGTAGCTGGTGCTGTAGTGGGTGGTGTAGTAGGTAATCAACTACATCACAATACAGCTGCTGGTATTATTGTTGGAGGACTTACTGGTGCACTAATCGGTAATGCTATTGATCATAATAACCGCCCTGCTACGGTAGTTATTCAATCA